>JAEEGF011439464.1_pt1 | contig 240114 bp, 234 predicted proteins | sample 9134171 | NCBI WGS metagenome assembly JAEEGF01 (sample SAMN16246542, study PRJNA631951) | gut metagenome | biome: gut microbiome; feature: rumen; material: AP-attached | host: Bos | place: Iran: Karaj | collected 2018-10 | reverse complement strand
CTCGTTCAGGGTTTCCCCCATTGACGAATATTCCTAACTGCTGTCTCCCGTAGGAGTCTGGGCCGTGTATCAGTCCCAGTGTGGCCGATCAACCTCTCAGTTCAGCTATGCATCGTCGACTTGGTGGTCCATTACACCGCCAACTATCTAATGCACCGCAGGCCCATCTCGAAGCGAAGCTTTAAAGGCTCCCTTTAATCCGTAGATCACATTCGGTATTAACTATCGTTTCCAATAGGTATCCCGATCTTCGAGGCAGGTAACCCACGTGTTACTCACCCGTTTGCCACTAGAAGGAAAATCCACATCGATTTAAATCCGCTCTTTGAGCAAGCTCTCAGAGTTTCAATAAATGTCAGTGGGCCTTCTCGTTCGACTTGCATGTCTTAGGCATGCCGCCAGCGTTCATCCTGAGCCAGGATCAAACTCTCATAAAAAAATAACTATTTCTAGTTAATTTGTATAGTCTGATCTAGCTACTCAAATTTTTTGACATTTTACTTAGTTTTCAAAGATCATTCAGTGCTTCTTTTTCGAAGTACTTCATCATAATAACAAATCTTTTTAAGTTTGTCAAATGTTTTTTTTAATTTTTTTAAACTTTTTTCAAACTTATTAATTTTTGTTAATTTTTTTACATTCGCTTTTCGTGAATGCATTAGTAATATATCAATTTTTAACAACCTTGTCAACACTTTTTTTACTTTTTTTTGACAATTTTATTTTTCATTGATTTATCACTTTTGTGCCCTTTTGTTCGGCACTTAATAAGTTATATCACTTCCAAATAAAAGTGTCAACTATTTTTTTAATTTTTTTTCATTTTTACTAATTATTTACTGAAAAGCATACAAAAAGCAGCTATTTAGCTGCTATTTCTTTATATTTTTGATGATACTCTTCAATAAGTTCTTTATTGAAAGGTCCTTCATTTTTCTTTTTCATATCTATAAGATTTTCTAATTCTTTATTTACTATCTTATCTATTTCTTCTGGATAATGCATTATTTTCTTATGATACTTATATTCATTTCTATCTAAAACTTTAAATCCGCCGTCTGGAAAAACTCTTAAATCTAAATCATAATCTATATATTTAATACAATTATCATCAATTAAGAATGGAGTTGCTATATTACAATAATAATATAATCCATGATGTTTTAATTGAGCTAATATATTAAACCATCTATTTTTATAGAAGAATATAATAGCCGGTTCCTTAGTTTTATGTTTTGTTCCATCGTTTTCTGTAATAGTAGTTTTATTATCACCACATACAATATAATCATCTTTTATATCTATAATTGTTATTTTATCTGAAACAGTATTTATTTTTCCATTATGTTTATAACAATGAAGTTCTAAACTGTCTCCTACTTTTATATTTCCTAAATCCATATTAGATCCCTCGTTGTTCAATTATATAACAAAAATAAAAAAAATACCACCTACGTGGTATTATTCTTTTACTTTATTATATATATAGTTAAATGTTTCTTCATCTAAAGCTGATGTGCACATTAATATTCCATCTATAATTTTTAATTCTTTTAAGTCATCTATGTTGGAAGTATTTATGCCTCCTCCATATAATATAGAATGATTTATATTTCTTTCCATTAGCCATTCTTTTATTTTCATTAATACTTTATTAACGTGTTCATAGTCGATTTGAGCGTCTTTTTCTCCCATAAGCCACGATGGCTCATACGAAACCATAATGTAGTTCACATAGTCCGGAATTGCCTCTAATTGTAGTTCTATATTCTTTAATTCATTATCCGTATTATATTCTTCTAATGTTTCGCTTACATTATATATAGGAATCATATCATTATCTAGTGTATTTTGTATTTTCATTCTGAAATCTTTAACATCTTCATTAAAATGTTCTTTTCTTTCAGGATGACCAATCATGGCATACTTACATCCTATGTGTTTTAAAGCTTCTGCACATACTTCACCAGTATATGATCCTTCTTTAAACTTAGATACATCTTGACTACCTAATTGGTATTTTCCATTTCTAAATAATAATAGATATGGATATTGAGGTAATATAATAACCTCTTTATCATGTATCATATGTTCATACTTTAAGATTCCTTCTTTATATAAATTAGTTTTTAAATTTAATACTAATATCACTTATATCAATCCTTAAAGCAATTAATCTCCTTATCAGCTATATATTCAAGAGAAGCTCCTCCTCCTGTTGATAAGAAATCAAATGCGTCTTCATATTGTAATTTCTTAACTGCAGCAACTGCATCTCCACCACCTGCTACTTTATTTGCTTTTATGTCTGTTAAGCCTCTTAAAAGTAATTCAGTACCAGCACGATAGTTTTCATCTTCATACATACCCATAGTACCATTCATAAATATAGTATTAGAGTTCTTTAGTATTTCAATATACTTTTCAACTGTTTTAGGTCCTATATCATATATAGTACAAGAATCTGTTATATCTTCTATATTAATAGTTTTTATTTGATCATTATCATTAACTACTACATCAATAGGTGTATTTATCTTTTCCTTATATATAGAAACAAGTTCTTTTACTTCTTCTACATAGTCAGCTGAATATAATGAATTACCAATTTCTTTTCCTTCTGCTTTAACAAAAGTGTTAGCAATTCCTCCACCTACTAATAAATAATCGCATTCTTTAACTAAAGTTTTAATTAACGCAATCTTATCATCTACTTTAGCTCCACCCATTATAACCGCAAATGGTCTATTAATGTTATTAACAATTGGATCTAATCCATCTAATTCTTGTTTAATTAAGAAACCATATGCACTAGGTAAGTATTTAGATATACCATAATTTGATGCATGTCTTCTATGTGTAGTACCAAATGCATCATTTATGAATACTTCTCCTAATGAAGCCCAGTATTTTGATAATTCTTCATCGCATCCTGATTCTAATTTACCAGGATAGTCTTCAAATCTTGTATTTTCTAATAATACTAATCTATTATTAGCTAATATATTCTTTAATTCAGGATCTCTTGTATTAGATACAAATACTACTTCTTGTTCTAATAGTTTAGATAATACTTCCTTAACAGGTTTTAAACTATTTTGCATTTGATCTTCTAAAGATTTAACTTTACCTAAATGAGACATTATTAAAATGTTACAACCATTGTTTAAAAGATATTTAATAGTTGGAATAGATTTTACTATTTTAGTATCATCCATTATTTCTCCATTTTTAATAGTTACATTTAGATCAAGTCTTAAAATAACTTTTTTATTCTTTGTATCAATATTTTCAATATATTCCATTTATCATCATCCTATCATATATAAGTATAGTAAAAAAAAAGAAGAATTACAAGTTATGTAATTCTCCTATCCAACCAAATCCTCGATTGATAAGTTAAAGTCATATTTAGAATATTTCTTCTTAGCTGTTTGAATTAAACTTATCCAGTGAGGACTAGCTATCTTATTTCCATTACTGTCTGTTGTTGGATTATATATCCTTCCGATACCTTCTAGGGAAGTAATTCCTTTTGAATAGTAATTTCTAGATAAATATCTAACATAAGATAGTACCCCAAATTCTATATTTTTATATTTTATGAGACCACTAGATCCCATACCGCCATAGACATTATTACAAGCTAACATGTATTTAACTTTATAATATCCTGACTCCGCTGCTCCTATACTTAATGCAGTGGTAGTATCAACATCTGTATAGATATGCTCACTAAAGTAGATTATAAGTTTTTCTACGTAGTCTGCATCTCCTTTATATGCTACCCTCTTGTTATTTACTTTTTTAGGGTTCTTTTTTACATAGTTGTAAAAATATTCGACTAGTCCATATAAATCGTTTGCAAATGTTTTTACGTTACCTTTTGAATCAAGTAAGAATCCAACGTTAGTAGTTTCGAATGCTTTGTCACTGTTTACCTTAGCAACTTCTTTTAAATTAGATATAATATCTTCTTTATCAACACCAAAGGCTTTACAAAGCAACTCTATGTCTTCCTCATAGGTAGTAATGTAGCTATCAATACTATATATGTTAGCTACTTCCTCTTTAGGTCCAGCTAATTCAACCTCATTTTGAACTGTGCTTAATTCTTCATAGTTAGAGTTTACGAGGGGTATCACCTCAGAATCTTCACTATAAGCAATAGATGGGTTCGTATTAACGTTTCTTTCATCTAAATAAGCACCTACTGTAAGTACAAATACTACTAAAAGTACAAAACAGCATGCTACTAACTTCCAAGATATCTTAGAAGTCTTGAATGTTTCCATTTCTGGTCCTCCTCTTATCAGTCGAACGACATTATATTATCAAAAATAGAAATTAAAGTCAAACCTTGACAAAATAAAAAAACTGGCGATTGCCAGTTTTAATACGTTTTAACGTATATTTAAATTCTTTTTAAAAATTCTAACTAATTCATCATATAAGTCATCTTTAACAGTCTTAACAAATAGATTTCCATTTTCAGAAACTGTTGTAATAACTTTGAATTTATCAGTTACTTTTTGTTCATCTTCGGTAATTTCTACAACATAGTAATAATACTTTCCTTCATACTTTGTTGTATCCAATACTATGTGTTTTTTACCATGAGCTAGTTCAATTACTTCATTCTTACTAAAAAACATCTAACCAACACCCCGCTTATTAAGCTACCCTTCCACGGCGGCCGCTTGAGTATGAATATTGGCTATCGTAATTATCTTCAGGTATTTCTTCGTAAGTTACTAACTCAACTGGGAAGTTAAGTTCTAGTCCAGCTAAATATCCAGGGTTTGTAGCTGCAACTGATACACTTACATGTGCTTCTCTAGCTCGTTTATCTATCTTAGCCTTATTTGTACCATATTTATAAAGATCTTTCCATAAGTCTGAATCTCCATAAACATTGTTGGCTATTTCATCTAATGTCAATCTATCATCTAATGTGAATGGCATTGAATCATCATCTTGATTTTCAAATGTTACTACATCATCTTGATTCATTGAATCAACATAACTTAAGTAATCTATAATATTAGAATCATCTTCTCTTGGAACAAATGGTACATTATCTTCTTTATCAACAACATCCATTAAGTCTCTTGTTAATCCAGATGTAACATCATCATCATATCCAAATAAATCTTCATCATTAATAATATCGTTTTCTAATCCATCGAATGATGCGTCATCAGCATTATTATTAACTGCTCTTTCTTCTAACATAGCATTAACGCTTTCAAGAAGTTCTGGAGAAGCTTGTTTAATACCAACAACTTGTTCACATTCTTCATCAACAGTTTCATCAATTATATCTGACATTACTGATTCATTTATTAATGTATCATCCATTGGTTCAATATCTTCAATTTGATATGGTTGACCACTGTATGTATCTTCTTGAATTTCTTCTACAGGTTCTTCAGTAGTTTGTTCGAAGTTAAGTTCTTCAGAATTAGTTTCAAAATTATCAATATAATCATTAACAATTTCTTCAACTTCATCTGGTGATTCTTCAACAATTTCTTCTACTGGTTCTTCAGTTGGTTCTTCGAATTCTTCAACTGATTCTATTTCTTCTTCACTTGGTTCTGAAGTGATAGGAATTTCTTCATGTACAAGTTCAGGTTCAATTTCAATAGTATCTAATACTGGTTCTACTGGAGTTTCAGCAACGATAACTTCAGGTTCAACAGTATTACTAATTGAGTTTGTCTTAGTATTATCTTCAAGCGATTCGTTGAATGTTTCAAGTGCTGGAATTACAGGCTCTTCATTAGATATGATAGGATTTGAAGTTTCTGTAATTGTTTCTTGAACTGGTTCAACATCTAAACCTTTCTTCTTGCGAATCGCTTTGAGATCTAAAACAACCTCTTCATGCGAATCTTCCTCAAGTACACTCATATTTGAAAGTCTATTCATCATTGTTTCAAGTGATAGACTCTTGTTTACTATATCGTGATATCTATTATCAATTTGTATAGAACAAATTTCTAGTGTTTCTTTATCAAGCCCATTTAATTGAGCAGCAGCATTACATAGGATCATACATAAGTCAAAATTATCATATTTTCCTAAAGGTTTTGAAAGTTTTATGCCGTTCTTTTGAAGAATTTTTGCAGCTTTATCAATAATTTCATTTCTTTCTTTACGAACGTCATTTAAGGAAGATGTGTCTGTATCGAAGTTAGACTTCAAGTTAGTGATTTCTGCGATGATTTTATCTGCAGTTTTGCCAAAAGATGATTTGTAATTCTTTATGTTTTGCGCACGTGACAAATCTAACATACATCTACACTTCCTATCATATATAAATAATTATAACAAAATATATTTTCATTATCAATAAAAAAAGAACCAAAAAGGTTCTATTTTTTTATATAAAAAAACCAAGTTTTAAACTCGGTTTTTATTCCAAAAAAATGGCGCCCAATGTAGGACTCGAACCTACGACCTAGCGGTTAACAGCCGCGCGCTCTACCAACTGAGCTAATTGGGCACATATATAATTTTACTACTTAATAATTTATTAAGCATAAAATTAAATAAAAAATGGAGCGGGTGATGAGAATCGAACTCACGTAATCAGCTTGGAAGGCTGGAAGTCTACCATTGACCTACACCCGCGGTACAAATAAGATTATATCATATTTAAACTTATTTGCAACATTTTTTATTAAATTTTTTCAAATTATTCTTTAATTAATGATAATTGTACTTTTCCTTTAACTAAATCTACGTCTATTACATAGCATTTTACTATATCTCCAACGTTAACTATATCATTTGGATTTTTAACAAATGACTTTGACATTTTAGAAATATGTACTAATCCATCGTCATGTAATCCAATATCAATGAATGCACCAAATGATGCTACATTTCTAACTGTTCCTTCTAATTCCATTCCTACTTTTAAATCTTCAATATTTAAAACATCTGATTTTAAGATAGGTGCTTCTAATTCATCACGTGGATCTAATCCAGGATTTTTAAGTTCTTTGATAATATCAGTTAATGTATAAGTATCTGTTCCTAGTGATTCAGCTTCTTTAGAAATATTTACTTTATCTAAAGATTCTTTAAATGAATCTGTATTGATATCTTTTAAATCTAATCCTAAGTTAGATAGTAACTTATTAGTAATATCGTATGATTCAGGATGTATTCCAGTTTTATCTAATGGATTTGTTCCATCTAATATTCTTAAGAATCCAATACATTGTTCATATACTTTATCTGATATACCTTTAATCTTTTTAATTTCATCTCTAGATTTTATCTTATTATTTTCTTTATAATCGTATAATTTATCTATTGTAGTCTTTGTTAATCCAGATACATATTTAAGAATAGATTTAGATGCAGTATTAACATTTACACCTACTTCATTAACTACTTTAGATGTAGTAAAATCTAATGCTTCTCCTAAATTCTTTTGATTAACATCGTATTGGTATTCACCTACTCCAATAGATTTAGGATCAATCTTAACTAACTCTGAAAGTGGATCTTGTAATCTTCTACCAATTGATACAGCTGATCTTTTTTCAACAGCTAAATCAGGGAATTCTTCAATTGCTAATTTAGAAGCAGAATAAATTGATGCTCCTGCTTCTGAAGTGATTACATACTTACAATTTAAGTTGTATTCTTTAATCATTTCAGCACAGAATTTTTCTGATTCTCTTGAAGCTGTACCATTTCCTATAGATATAATATCAACATGATATTTTTCAATTAAGTCTTTTACTATTTCTTTATCATGTTTAATTCTTTCTTCTGTATTACCATTTAAGAATGGTTTTATAACCGTGGAATCTAAATATTTACCATTTGAATCTACTACTGCTAACTTACATCCATTTACATATCCAGGGTCGAATCCCAAAACTACCATTCCTTTTATAGGTCTAGTTAATAATAAGTGTTCTAAGTTAACTGAGAATGTATCAATTGCTCTAGTTTCAGCATCTTCAGTTAATTCACTTCTTATTTCTCTTTCAATAGATGGTAATATTAATCTTTTCAAACTATCTTTAATACTATCTTTAATTAAATCGCATACAAAAGAATCCTTATTTTTTATTATTTTAGATTCTAAATATTCTTGGATAGCTTTTTCATCCATATCTATTGATACAGTTAATACTTTAGCATCTTCTCCACGATTTAAAGCTAATACTCTATAATGTTTAATAAATTTAACTGGTTCTTTGAAATCATAATACATTTCATATAATTTCTTTTCATCTTCAGCATTCTTTTTAACTTTAGATGTTATTGTACCTGTGTGGAAAACATTATTTCTAATCCATTTACGATAGTAAGCATTATCAGAAATCCATTCAGCAATAATGTATCCAGCACCTTCTAATGCAGCTGCTTCATCTTTAACTTTATCATTAACGAATTTCTTAGCCATATCTTTTAAACTTCCAGTTGTAGGAAATGACATGATCATTTTAGCTAAAGGTTCTAATCCTGCATTTATAGCATCAGTTGCTTTAGTTTTCTTCTTTTCTTTAAATGGTCTATATAAGTCTTCTACTTCAGTTAATTTAGTACATTTTAAAATACTCTCTTTTAATTCATCAGTTAGTAAACCTTTTTCATCTATTAATCTTATTACATCTTCTTTTCTTTCCATTAATTTATTGTAATAAGCATATAAATCACCTATTGTTTTAATTTGATTTTCATCAAGAGCTCCTGTTGCTTCTTTACGATAACGAGCAATAAAAGGAATAGTTGCTCCTTCAGATAATAAATTTAAAACAGTTTCTATTTGTTCTTTTTTTATTTTTAATTCATCTTGTAATTCATTTATTATTGTTTCATTCATTTTAGTCACCAATATATATTTTAACAAAAAAAAGTAGATAAATATATCTACTTAACATCAGGATTTACTAACTTTTTAACAGGACTACCTTTTGATATATCAACAGATGAACTTTTTCTATCACTAAATTTCTTCCAATATTCTATATATATGTTATATAAAGCTTCATAAGGATTACATGTTCCATATATAATAGATCCTACAATAAATGGATATTCTTCTTGTAATTCTTCTATATTTAATATATCAGATGAACACATTACAGTATTTATGTTATAACCTTTTTCTTTAATATAATCTAACATTTTCTTACCTGTTGCAGCTTTTGGTCTTTCATAACTAGTTTCAGGGAAACACCAATCTAATATTAATAAATCGGTATAATCATGATTTCTATCAATAAAATATTCAGCGTCTCTTAAATTTTCAAAATATCTTATATTTGTTTCTGGACGTTTTCTTCTAATAGGTGTTATGATTGTTTTTCTTTTTATTCTATCATCATCAACAAGTAAAATATTCATAATGCAACCCCTTTCGGTTTTTGGTATTATAACATAAAAAAAATAGATTAGTAATACTAATCTATTTAATATCTGTGATTTCAATTATTTCTTTATCTTCTAAGAAATATACTTTTACTTTATCTCCATTTGATATAAATGGTAAATTATCTGATAAAGTAATTTTAGCTTTATACTTCTTACCATTTGTATCTGTTATATAGTACCAAGTATTTCCATCTTTAACAGATGATGTAATATTTTTAACAACTATTTCTTTTTCAGTTACTATATTACTATCCTTAGTATTTTCACCATATCTTTGTAAGTAATTTAAAGCAGCTTTATTAATACCTTCTGATGCATCAGTTACTACAACTTTTTGATAATCTTGAACATCTATAAATGCATACATTTTAACTAATCCAGCATTATCTTTTAAAGATACTAAATAAGTTGGTTTATTATTTAAATTAATTAAAAGTGGGAATGTAGAAGTATAGTTCATTTGTTGAACTTGTCCTTTAGCAGATTCCATTGCTGAATATTCTTCAGCTCCTGGAACATCATAATACTTAGTTTCCCCAGTTCTTAAATTTGTTAAGATAAATCCTAAATTTGATTCATCAGATACTACCGAAGTAATACCTGTATATAAATATACATCATCATTTAATGCTAAATAGTTATATCCTGTTGTTGTATTAGTAACATTCTTTTGACCTATGAATGAATTTAACCATCCACCTTGATATTCTCCCCAGTTATTAACCATATCAATAACTAGATTTGCATAGTATACATTATCTACCCATTCAGGTATATCTTTTAAATCATATTTAGTAGATTCTCCAGTAGTTGGATCTAATATAACTGCTCCAACTATTCTTTCTCTGTTAGAAATACCAGTATATTTTATAACTGGAGTAATCCAATATGGATGTCCTTCATTATCAATTTCAAATCTAGATTCTCCAAATATAGCTGTTGGATAAGTGAATCTTAATTTTCTTTTTAGTTTTTCATTAAAGTGTGCTGATGGCATATATTTTAATCCATTATCAACTTTAACTAATTTAGATTCTCCATTTACTGAATTAACAGTAATATAAGCATTAATACCATTTTTTCTGTTAATAAACCATTTAATTACTCCATCATATTCTATTGGTGTAACTCTAATGATTTCATCATTGAAATTAATTTGAGTATATAAATCACTTACATAATATTGAGATACATACTCTGAGTTTTGACCCATTGTTCTATCTCCTAATTTTTGAGATGATTCTTTATCTAATAGCGGTAATGTATTAAAATCAACTTCTTTTATTTCTTTTGTAAATTCAGCATTTTCAACAGTAATTCTATTTGCCCATGCTTTACTATTGAATAATGGACTAGTAGCAATATTAACAATTAATACTACTACAATTGTAATAGGAATTATTGCAAGTGGAATAGTCATATATTTTGGTGCTTTCTCAAATCTAACTTGATTCTTGTCTACTACCCATTTAGAATCTCCTATATTAGCAATAAAGAATATAATTGCTAATAAACATAGGAATATCCAAAAAGATATAGCTGATAAATTAATTGGAGGTAACATAACATAATATAACCATGCCATAACTAATAATCCTACAATATTTCTTATGATAATTTTTTTCATATTTCACTCTCCTTGAATATATATTAGCATAAAAATAATAAAAATGATATTATATTTAAAGGTGATATCTATGTTTAAAAATACACTAGATAATAAGAGATATTATACTTTGAATTATTACTATAAAAAGACATATGGATCTAAAGTTTTTAAGGTTGCTTTAAATGGTGGATTCAGTTGTCCAAATAAAGATGGTAAAAAAGGAACCGGTGGATGTATATACTGTTCACCATCTGGATCTGGTGACTTTGCTGGTAATATAAAAGAAGATATATTAACTCAATTTGAAAACATAAAAAATATGATGTTAGAAAAATGGCCAGATGCTAAATATATTGGTTATTTTCAAGCTAATTCAAATACATATGCAAGTGTTGAAAAATTAAAAGAATTATATGAACCTATTTTAAATGTTGAAAACGTTGTAGGTTTGAACATTGCAACAAGATCAGATTGTTTTAATGAAGACATATACAATTATCTTGATGATTTAAACAAAAGAACTGATTTAGTAATTGAATTAGGATTACAGTCAATACATGAAAAAACAATTGAATTAATTAATAGAAAAGAATCAAAAGAAGAATTTGAAAATTGTATAAATGAATTAAAGAAAAGAAACATCAAATATGTTATTCATATCATAAATGGATTACCAGGTGAAACTAAAGAAGATATGATTGAAACAGCTAAGTATGTTAATTCACTTAATCCATTTGGAATAAAAATACATATGTTACATGTTATTAAAAATACAAAACTAGGTGATATGTATTTAGAGAATCCATTTCATATATTAACTAAAGATGAATATATTGATATAGTTATTAATCAATTAGAATATTTAAACGAAGATATAGTAATTAATCGAATAACAGGAGATCCTGTTAAAGAAGATTTAATAGAACCAACTTGGTTATTAAAAAAATTTGTAGTATTAAATGATATTGATAAAGAAATGGTTAAAAGAAATACTTATCAAGGTATAAAAACATCTAGTAATAGCTAGATGTTTTTATTGATTTATTTAGTTTATAGTATTAATATAAAATCATTATTTAAGGAGAAATATTATATGGAAAAGAAAAATAATGGTTTTTTTAATATAGTAGAAAGTATTAAACAAAGTAAAGAAGAAAGAGAACAACATAAAAGAATTCATGAAAGACTTGAATATGCAAGAGAAAAAATAGCTATAGAAGAAAGAGAAAAATATGAAAAATATAAAAAAGAAAGTATATATAGAGACAATATATTAAAACACGCTTTAGAGTTAGCACATGAATTAGGAAAAGTTGATGGAGAATACAATGATGAAGGCGATTTTACTCCACATAAATACGAATATCAGTTTGATCATTTAAAAATTATTCATGATTATTACTATCAAGAATCAGATAATTATAATAAATATGGTAAAAATGAAAGAGTATTTGTGTATGTTGGTGATGAATTAGTATTAGAATGGCATAGCAATATAAAATATTTTGCTCAGTCAAATTGGCCAAAGTTAATAGAAATGTTATACCAAAAACTACCAGCATTAAAAGAAGCAAAGAAAAAAGAAGACGAAGAAAGAAATGAGAAAAAAAGAACTTTTAGATTTTTAGAAGAAACATTCAAAAAATATGAATTAATAGAAGGAAACGATTATTATTTCAAAATACTAACAGAATTATTGAAAAAAGCAGGTATTTTTATCAAAAAAGATTTTTTCAAATACGAGCTTACAAACAATAATTACAAAGTGTTTAGAGGATATGTAGTTTATTATCGCAACAAACAAGTGTTATTATTTCCAGTAGCACAAGATAGATATAAAGTTAAAGATGATTACTTATTAGATATGTATAAACCAACATCTTGGGAAAATTTCTTTATTAATGGTTGTAATAAAGCATATAGCGAATATATGAATAGGAATATAAATAAAGTTAATAGAGAAGTAAATAAATCCTTAGAGAAATTAAACAAAATGTAATAATATAGCAAAAAAAAGGAAACTAATTAGTTTCCTTTTTTCATTATTATTAAGCTACTAATTCCTAATAACGATATAGTAAATAATATTACAGAAGAAATAATATTATCATATGTTTTAGGATTACTTGTTTTTGTATCGGCAGAAGTTACTTTTACTTCATCTATATCCTCATATACTACAACATATTCAGAGAATAAATTAGATGCAGTTTCAAGATTATTATCACTATTTAATGATGCTGGTAATATTGAAGATTTACCTTCGTGGAATCTTAATACACTAAATACTCTAATTTTACCTGTTGGTACAGCTGGTAAAGAAGCAATTAATTCTCTAGTGTTTAAAACTAAATGTATATCTTTTGGTAATTCAGTTACATTACCTAATTCTTGATTTTCAGCAAGTAAAACAATTGATATATCAAATACTCCAAGTACTTTTTTACTACTTGATGTATTTTCTTCAATTGCTTTTTTAGTACCTTCTGAAACATTAGAATCTTTTACTTGCTCTTGTTTAACTTCAGAAGAAACAATTAAACCATCTTCTAATGCTGTTTTAACTCTATTAGCTACTTCTTTAGACATACCTACTGGAGCAGCATTTTTAGCTAAAGCTTCAAGTGCTTCGTCAACAACTTTTGTTGTTTCTTCGGCAGCAGCTTTATCTTCAGCAGAAGCTGTGTCAGCAGGAACAATTTCAGTCTTAGTTAAATCTAATTCATAAACTCCAACAAAGCTATAATTATAATCTCCTAATCCAAAATATGTATCATTAGCATCAATAGATTTACCATTTAAATAATATTTATCTCCAAAGTCTAATAATACATCCTCTGCACTTTCAACTTCAACAGCTAAATAATATTTAGCTTTTTTCTCAAATTTTTTAACAGCATTACTCTTTTCTGTTGGACCAGCTTTATCTTTATCATCAAACCAATAAACATTAGTAGTAAGTAATTTACCATTTTCACTTGTAACAGTTACTTTAGAATCTACACTATCTCCTAATTTGTAATCAGTTTTTGTTTCAAATTTGAATTCTTTAACAATAGCAGTCCAATCTTTAACATTTACTGTCATGAAATTTGAACATCCTAAACTATTTTCATCAGTTTGTCCACATTCAGTTGGATTTATTTCTTGGCCATTTAAGATCCATTTAACTTTACTGCCTATGGTATTTCCTGATAATACTTTAATACCATATCCTATTTTGTATTTTCCTGGTTTTAGTTCTTTGTAATCTTCATAATTCATATCTGATGTATTACAAATTGAATCATCATCGTTACAAATAGAAGCAGTAACTGAATATTTTCCAGGTTCACCTGAAGTTACATATAATGGATAATCGCCTCCATAATAATTGCCATTAGCTTCAGCAACACCGTTAATTCTAATGGTAGTAATTTCTTCTGCATACACATTTGGTGCAATAATCATACATAGTATACCTAATAAAAATAAAATCTTTCCTTTCATATAAACTCCTCCTGAGCATACTATAACATAGGAGTATATATAAGTAAATATATTTTTTTACATCAAAAAAGATGTGAAATACCACATCTTGTTATATTTTATTTGGATCAATTCCGTCAGCCATTAACATTTTTGCAAATCTAACTTTAAAGTCCTCAATTGCTTTTTTTATAGCATCTGGATATAAATTTTTAGTATTCTTCATAGCTAAATAAATATGTTTTAATTTAACTTCTGGCGAAGATTCAAATACTGCGTATGAGAATGCTGAAGATATAATAGTTAAACAAATATCCGGATATCTGTTTTGAACTTCATATATTCTTTTATACTCTGATGTATGTTCAACTAACCATTTAAATATTTCTTCTTTTTGGAATTCTGAATAAGCTAGTTTAACACCCATTTGTTTTTCAAATTTAGGAGTTGTTCCCATTAGTACTTTAACTACATCATCACCTTGTAATTCAGCTATTTCAATTTTAATGAAACGTCTAACAAAGGCTCTATCACGAAGTATATATGATTCATATTCTTCAGATGTTGTAGCACCAATCATTAAGATACGCCCACGGTCTAAGTATGGTTTTAACATGTTAGCAAAATCCAAATCTACTGTTCCACCATTCTTAGCAACTAATAAATGAACTTCATCGATGAATAAGATTGTTTTTTCAACTTTATCTATTTCATTAATTAATAATTGTAATTTAGATACTTCAGTTCCATTTACATTTATCTTACCTAATAAAGCTGGAATATTTATCTTAATAATTCTCCAACCTTTAATAGCTTCTGGAACTGCATTTGTATTAATTCTATATGCTAATCCTTCAACTAATGCTGTTTTACCTATACCAGGTTTACCAACTAAAAGTGCACTTTTATCTGGTGTAATTAATGTTAAAATCATTTGATTTATTTCTTGATCTCTTGCAATTGCTGGATTTGTTATATAATGTTTATCTGTAATAATTTCTCCATACATATCGATCATAGATGGTACATCAGTATTTTGTGTTGTTGGTACAACATTTGCTGATTGAGCAACTGGAGATATAGTTGTAGCTGTATTTACTTGTTGAACTTGCGCATCTCTTGCAGTTACAACCGCATTTGCTCCATTTGTATTAATAACTACTGTTTTTACATTAGTAGTTGGTTCTAAAGTTTCTACAACATCATTGTTCATATCTCTCACCTATATCAAATTATATCATATATTCTATATTTTTTAACTAAAAAAGGAAGAAAATCTTCCTTTAAACTCTTAATAAATGATTAGTTTTACCACCTTCAATTGTATAACATTCTGCTGCAATAATATGAGCATGTTTATCAATTGATCTAATTTTATTTTTTAATATACCGAATCTATCTGATGGCAATACAACCATGATAATTGGTCTATTTAAAAAACCAATTCCATTTGTACTATTAATAAGGGTATATCCCATGTTCATATCTTTAGCAATATATTCTTCCATATCTTTTAAATGATGTCCTGAAATAAAACATAATCTATGTTGTCTATTACCTAATAATACATAATCTGCAACTAAATTAATTGTTAATAAATATATAAACGCATATACTGATGAACTTAATCCAAATTGAGAAAAACCACATGCAATTATTATTCCATTTATTATTGTACTTATATTAGTAATTGGTTTTTTAAAGAAATGCGAAAATATATCAATAATTGTATCTGATCCTGCTGTATTAAATCCAGCTTTATAAACAAGACCCATACCAATTCCTTCGAAACCTGCAACTAATATTACTTTTAGTAGAAAGGAATCGCATGTTAAGTGAAATGAATCAGCAAATGGAGCAGTTATATTTATTGCCATAGTATATGCAAAGAATCCTATTAATCCATATGATGTTCTTTTCCATCCAACAACAAGTAATGATACAACTAATAAAGCATATGTACCAACATTTAAAATTAAAGTAGCTTTTATTCCTGTAATAGCTTCTAAGAATATAGCAAATCCGGATAATCCACCATAAACTAAGTGGTTAGGTAAGATAAATGCATTGTAACAATAACCCATTATAAATGCACCAACTACCATGAATAATACCCTTTTTAATCTATGTTTCTTAGTTACAGCTTCAATTGCTTTGTCTACCATAACTATTCACCTATTATAATTATAGCATTTTAAACATAAAAAAACTCTACAAATGTAGAGTTTTTAATACTTATTAACTTAAATTAGTCAGTAATTTCTGAAACAACACCAGAACCAACTGTTCTACCACCTTCACGGATAGCGAATCTAGTTCCTTTTTCAAGAGCTACTGGAGTAATAAGTTCAACGTCGAATTCAACGTTATCACCAGGCATTACCATTTCAACGCCAGCTGGTAAGTTAATAACACCAGTAACGTCTGTAGTTCTGAAATAGAATTGTGGTCTGTAGTTTGTGAAGAATGGAGTATGACGTCCACCTTCTTCTTTAGTTAATACGTAGCAAGATGCTTTAAATTTCTTATGTGGAGTAACTGTTCCAGGTTTAGCTAAAACTTGTCCTCTTTCAACATCTTCACGTCCGATACCTCTTAATAATACACCAGCGTTGTCACCAGCTTCAGCATAGTCTAGAGTCTTTCTAAACATTTCGATACCAGTAACTACTGATTTTTGAGTATCTCTTAAACCAACGATTTCAACTTCGTCATTTAATTTTAATACACCACGTTCAACACGTCCAGTAACAACTGTACCACGTCCTGAAATAGTGAATACGTCTTCAATTGACATTAAGAAGTCTTTATCAGTTTCTCTTGCAGGAGCGTCAATATAAGTATCAACAGCAGCCATTAAGTCTCTGATATGTTGTTCTTCAGTAGGATCTCCTTCGATAGCCTTTAATGCAGAACCTCTAATGATTGGGCATTCAGCATCGAATCCATATTCTCCTAATAATTCTCTAATTTCCATTTCAACTAAGTCTAAGATTTCTGGATCGTCAACTTGGTCAGTTTTGTTCATGAAAACAACGATTTTTGGAACACCAACTTGTCTTGATAATAAGATGTGTTCTCTAGTTTGTGGCATAACACCATCAGCAGCAGATACTACTAAGATAGCACCGTCCATTTGAGCAGCACCAGTGATCATGTTTTTAACATAGTCAGCGTGTCCTGGGCAGTCTACGTGTGCATAGTGTCTGTTTTCAGTTTCATATTCGATATGAGCAGTATTAATTGTAATACCTCTTGCTTGTTCTTCTGGAGCACTATCGATTTGTGAATAATCTTTAACTTCTGTTCCCTTTGAGAATAATTTAGAGATAGCAGCAGTTAATGTAGTTTTACCATGGTCAACATGTCCAATTGTACCAATGTTAACATGTGGTTTACTACGGTCAAATTTTTCTCTTGCCATAAATATTTTCCTCTTTCCTTTTTTTCTTGTTAATTTTTATAACAAATCTATTTTATCTAATCCTCGATTTAAAATCAAGTATTATTCTTAATTAGCGCTGTTTTTCTTAATGATTTCTTCAGCGATTGATTTAGGTACTTCATCATAATGATCTTTGAACATTTGGAATGTACCTCTACCTTGTGAATTACTTCTTAAATCAGTAGCATATCCGAACATTTCAGATAATGGAACTGTAGCAGTAATTCTTGTTTTAATTCCTAAAGATTCTTGTCCAAGTGGACGTCCTCTTCTAGAAGTTAAGTCACCCATTACGTTACCAACATATTCATCAGGTACGTCAACAACGACCTTCATGATTGGCTCAAGTAATACAGCATGACATTTGTCTTTAGCAGCCTTTAATGCCATAGAAGCAGCAACTTTGAATGCCATTTCTGATGAGTCTACTTCGTGGTATGATCCATCATGTAATGTAGCTTTGATATTAACTAGTGGATAACCAGCTAAAATACCACCTTGCATTGCTTCTTGTAATCCTTTATCAACAACTGGAATGTATTCTCTTGGAACTACACCACCAACTACTGCATCAACGAATTCATAGTCAGCATCTTTATTTGGTTCAAAATTGATCCAAACATGTCCGTATTGTCCACGACCACCAGATTGTTTGATGTATTTACCTTCACAGTCACCAGCAACAGTAATTGTTTCTCTGTAAGCAACTTGTGGAGCACCTTGATTACATTCAACACCAAATTCTCTCTTTAATCTATCAATAATGATATCTAAGTGAAGTTCTCCCATACCAGAAAGAATTGTTTGACCAGTTTCAGTATCAGTCTTAACTCTTAATGTAGGATCTTCTTCTACTAATTTTTGAATAGCGATTGCCATCTTGTCTTGATCAGCTTTTGATTTTGGTTCAATAGCTATATCAATAACTGGTTCTGGGAATTCCATACCTTTCATGATACAGATGTTCTTTTCATCACATAATGTATCAGCTGTAGTAGTATTCTTTAAACCAACAGCAGCAGCAATTTCACCTGCAAATACTTCAGTAATTTCTTTTCTTTCATTTGCATGCATTTGTAAAATACGTCCGATTCTTTCTTTTTCACCCTTAGTAGAGTTCATTACATAAGAACCAGAAGATAATTTACCAGAATATACTCTGAAGAATGATAGACGTCCAACGAATGGGTCTGTCATAATCTTGAATGCTAATGCAGTGAATGGTTCAGAATCAGATGGATGTCTTAAAACGTCATTTCCATTCTTATCTGTACATTCAATAGCTTCAACGTCAGTTGGAGCTGGTAAATAATCTACTACTGCATCTAGTAAAGGTCTAATACCTTTATTAGCTAAAGCGTCTGAGCATAATACTGGGAAGAATTCTACAGCTAATGTAGCTTTTCTGATTGCTTTCTTTAATTGTTCTACTGAAATTTCAGCACCATCTAAGTAAGCCATCATTAATTCTTCATCAGAATCAGCAACTGCTTCAATTAATTTATTTCTATATTCATTTGCTTTGTCAACCATGTCAGCTGGAATTTCAGCTTCTGTCATAGTTTCTTGTTCATCGCAATTGAACATGAAGGCTTTCATTTGAACTAAGTCAACGATACCTTTGAAATCACTTTCAGCACCGATTGGTAATTCGATTGCTTCAGCGTTTGCTCCTAATCTGTCTTTACAAGTTTGTAATGACATATAGAAGTCAGCTCCAATTTTACCCATCTTGTTTGCACAGATCATTCTTGGAACTTTATATTCGTTAGCTTGTCCCCAAACTGTTTCAGTTTGTGGTTCAACACCAGCGTTTGCATCTAATAATGCGATAGCGCCATCTAATACTCTTAAACTTCTTTGAACTTCGATTGTGAAGTCTACGTGTCCTGGAGTATCAATGATATTAAGTCTATAACCATTCCAGTGGCAAGTTGTTGCAGCTGAAGTAATAGTTATACCTCTTTCTTTTTCTTGTGCCATCCAGTCCATTTGTGATTCACCATCGTGAGTTTCACCAATCTTATGAGTAATTCCTGTAAGGAATAAAATTCTTTCAGTTGTAGTAGTTTTACCAGCATCGATGTGAGCCATAATACCAATATTTCTTAAATTTTCAATTGATGTATCTCTTGCCATATCAATATCCCTTTCCTACCATCTGAAATGAGCATATGCTTTATTAGCTTCTGCCATTCTATGTGTATCTTCACGTTTTTTAACTGCTCCACCGATACCGTTTGAAGCATCAATAATTTCATTGGCTAAATTATCAGCCATTGATTTACCATTTCTTAGTCTAGCATATTGTACTAACCATCTTAATGCTAATGCTTGACTTCTTTCGTCGTTAACTTCGATTGGAACTTGTAAGTTAGATCCACCAACACGACGAGATTTAACTTCAAGAGCTGGTTTAATATTTTCCATTGCTTTTTCGAAAACTTCAATTGGATTATTTCCAGTTCTTTCCTTTACTGTATCAAATGCACCATATAAGATCTTTTCAGCAGTACCTTTCTTTCCATCTTTCATGATAGTGTTAATAAGTCTAGTAACTACTTTAGATTCATATATAGGATCTGCTAATACGTCACGTTTTTCAGCACGTCTTTTACGCATTCTAATTTCCTCCTTATATTTTTTCTATTTTGTTTTTTTATTTAGGTCTTTTAGCACCGTATTTACTTCTACCTTGTTTACGATCATTAACACCTTGAGTATCTAAAGCACCACGAATTACATGATAACGTACACCGATTAAGTCTTTAACACGACCTCCTCTGATTAATACTACACTGTGTTCTTGTAAGTTATGTCCTTCACCTGGGATATAAGTATCAACTTCACGACCGTTTGATAATTTAACTCTGGCATATTTTCTTAACGCAGAGTTTGGTTTCTTTGGAGTTTTTGTACCTACTCTTGTACAAACACCACGCATTTGTGGATGGTTTGTATCAGTAGCTTTCTTATCCATTGAGTTATAACCAAAGTTTAAAACTGGACTTTTTGATTTAGTAGTCTTTTTATTTCTACCTTTTCTAACTAATTGATTAATTGTAGTCATATGTTTTCCTTTCTATGTACACACATCCTGGTGTATCAAAATCCTTTAAAAATATGGTTCAACCTAGGCTGAACCGCTTTTTTAAGTACTTACATAATATAACACTTTAGTAAATTAGAGTCAAGCATTTTTTCAATAAAAAAAGATGTGTTTTCACATCTTTACTCAATATAGTCTTGAGAAGTATATCCCTTACATTTTATATATGCTTTTGCATCTAATTTTGAACCTGTATTTTTAACTTTTACATATCCAGTACATTCATCGTCTTTAGTTTTCATAGACTTTAATACTTCACTTCTCAAAAGAATATCATCTTGTAGTTTAATTGATTCACCATTAGCTAATTCCACAGAATTATTAATAATATATTTTTGAGCTGCTTCTACCATATCATTTTCTAAAGCACGATATTCTTTATTTTCACGATTGATATTTAATCCTATAAAAACTAATGATAATAATAATCCACCTATAATAAATATCCAAGCTGCATACATTTTTTTCATAAAAATCACCTATAAGAATTATAGCATAAAAAAACTCGTATATAAATACGAGTAATTTTATTAAGCTAATTCAACAGTAGCGCCAGCTTCTTCTAATTTAGCTTTAATTTCTTCAGCTTCAGCAGCAGAAACGTTTTCTTTAACGTTACCACCATTGTCAGCTAAACCTTTAGCTTCAACTAATCCTAAACCAGTTATATCTCTGATAACTTTGATAACTGCAATCTTAGCAGCTCCACAGTCTTTTAATACAACAGTCTTAGTAGAAGATCCTGTATCTTCAGCAGCAGCAGCTGGAGCAGCAGCAACAGCTACAGCACTTGGATCAACACCAAATTCTTCTTTCATAGCGTCTACTAATTCTTTAACTTCTAAAATTTTCATTTCTTTTATTGCGTCAATAATTTCGCTTGTAGTTAATTTTGCCATTCTAAATCATCCTTTCAAATTAATTAGTTTTCGTCACCTAATTGTTCGGCATATAAATTAAGTGCAATAGATAGGTTTTTAACGTGTTCTATCAATCCACCAGCAAACATAGTAAGTAATCCTTCCATAGATGGGATAGCAGCATAATCTTTGATAACTGATAAGTCAGCAACGTTATTATCAATGATACCACCAACGATTTCAACGTTATCATGTTTCTTAGCAAATGTATCTAAAACTTTGATTGGTTCTAGTAAGTCTTTACCAAAAACGATAGCGTTTGGACCTTCAAGGTATTCATCCATAGTTATACCATTATCGCTTAATGCTCTTCTAACAAGAGTATTCTTATAGATTTTTACATCACTATCAACTTTTTTAAGTTCTCTTCTTAGTTCTTGTAAATCAGCAACTGTTGATTGAGCATATCTGAATAAAATAACAGATTCAGAACCTTTTACTTTTTCAGAGATTTCATCAATAATTTGTTGTTTACCTGCTAAAATCTTTGAGCTTGCCATATATGTCCTCCTTATATTTTTATAAAAAAACTTTCCACAAAGGGAAAGTTCTCATTCATATAAAAGAATTTGAAACGTTCCCTCGGCAAGATTATTAAGACCTAAGTCCCTTGCTGTCTTCGGTAAAAAGTTTTTTTAACGTAATTAATATTAACACGTAATAGATTACATGTCAAATGAATTTTGATCTACATGGATACCAGGACCCATAGTTGTAGATAATGAAATATTTGTAATGTATTTTCCTTTAACAGTTTGAGGTTTAGCCTTAACCATTGTAGAAACTACATATTCGATATTTTCTTTTAAAGCCTTTGAGTCAAAAGATACTTTACCAACCATAACATGGATATTTCCATATTGATCAGCTCTATATTCGATCATACCTTTTTTAACATCTTCAACAGCAGCAGCTGGTGTAGGTGTAACTGTTCCAGTCTTAGGGTTTGGCATTAAACCTTTAGGTCCTAAAACTTTACCAATTTTTCCTAATGCAGGCATCATTTCTGGAGTAGCGATGATAACATCAAAATCGAACCAGTTTTCTTTTTCGATTTTTTCAATTAAATCTAATTCTCCAACGAAGTCAGCTCCGGCATTCTTAGCTGCAGTAGCAGCTTCACCTTTTGCTAAAACTAAGATTCTTTTAGTTTTACCATTACCATTAGGTAATACTAAAGATCCTCTCATTTGTTGATCAGCTTTTTTAGTATCAATATTTAATTTGATTGCAACTTCAACTGAACTATCAAATTTAGTAATAGTAGTTTTCTTTGCTAATTCTATTGCTTCATCTAAAGAATAATTTTTATTCTTTTCAACTAATTTAGAAGCTTCCACATATTTCTTACCTGATCTTCTCATTATTTTTCCTCCAATCGTGGTTTATTAGCGGATATTTTATTGTTTATTATAAATAATTTATTGTTTAATAATTATTCAGCGTCTGTATCTTTCTTTTCAGTGATTACTTCTGCTTCTGTTTGAGTGTTATTAGCTACTTCTTCTTCCATAGCTTCTAATTCTGCTTCTCTCTTAGCTTCTTTAGCTTCTTCGATTGCAGCTTCCTTAGATTGTTCAGCTAATTCAGCGTCATTAACACCTTTAACAGCAACACCCATGTTTCTAGCTGTTCCTTCAATGATTTTCATTGCAGCTTCGATATCATAAGCGTTTAAGTCTGGAAGTTTAGTTTCAGCAATTTGTCTAACGTCATCTTTTGTAATTGTAGCAACGATTTCGTTAGCACCCTTCTTTGATCCCTTTTGGATTTTAGCTGCTTTTTTGATTAAGTCTCCAGCAGGTGGAGTTTTTAATACAAAACTAAATGATCTGTCTTCATTAACTGTGATTTCAACTGGAATAATATTTCCCATTTTATCTCTAGTAGCGTCATTGTACTTAGAGCAGAAATCTTGTAAGTTAATACCAGCAGGTCCTAAAACTGTACCAACTGGTGGTGCAGGTGTAGCTTGTCCAGCAGGAATTTGTAACTTAATAATCTTTACATTTTCGTTCTTTGCCACGTAAAACACATCCTTTCGTATTTTTCGCTAGTGGTTTTGGGCTAATCCGCATTTCCCTCCCACTTAACTAAATAAACAATTTAGCAATTAAGATAATAACATTAAACAAGTCAAATATCAAGTTTTTTTTACTTATTTATTTTACTTTTACTTTTTTTATGTTCTATAAGCGTATTTTCGCTTATATCTCTAAGCTTAAATATAGTATCCCATATATCTTGAACTGGTTTAACTCTCATATTAGCTATCACATAAAAAATATCATTCCAACATTCATATAAATCATGATCTATTAATTCTAATTTATGTAGCATTTCATGACTTCTTTTACCTAAATATGCTCCATTTTCTACAGTAGCATTATAATCTTTATCTTCTTTCTTCAAATATTCTTTTTTATATATATGATGATATGTAGGTTTATTATCTTCTGTAATTAAATAACCCATCCAATCTAATCTTTCAGATACACCTTTATAATATATATCTTTCATTTCTTTTAATATTTGTTGCTTAGATTTTGTATAGCTCATATTATCCCTTCTTCTTTGAATAGTTATTATACATAAAAAAAGAAGGATGTAAATCCTTCTTTATATATATAAATACAATAATTATTAGCCAATGATTGAAACTTGGAATAATTCAACTTCAACTGGAGTTTCTTGACCGAATAAGTCAATTAATACAGTAAGTCTTGAATTTTCAGCATCAATTGTATCGATTGTACCAGACATACCTTTGAATGGTCCATCAACGATATCAACTTTAGTACCAACTTTAAGTTCAGCATCAACATCAACTCTAGACATACCCATACCAATTAAGATCTTGTCTATTTCCATTGGAGTTAATGGTATAGGTTTAGCACCTTTACCAGATGAACCTAAGAATCCTGTAACTCCTGGAGTATTACGTACAACATACCATGCTTCATCAGTCATGATCATTTCTACTAATACATAACCTGGGAACATTTTCTTTTTCTTTTCAACTTTTGTTCCGTCTTTTTTAGTTTCATATACTGTTTCTTCAGGAATGATTACTCTAAAAATGTAATCTTGGAATCCCATTGATTCAGCTCTACTTAATAACTTTTCTTGAACTTTTGCTTCATGTCCAGAATAAGTATTAACAACATACCATAATTTTTCTCCCATACTAACTCAACCATCCTTTAACTAATGCGAATAATACATCTATTAATGTGAAGAATAATGCAAAGAATACAACAAATACAATTGTAGATATTGTATACTTTAATACTTCTTTTTTACTAGGCCATCTAACTAGTTTTAATTCTTCAATACAATCTCCAACGAATGTATCTTTTTTCTTTTTACCAACCATGCTTCTTTCTTTCTTTAAAGCATTAATTTCAACTTTAATTGATTTTACTTCATCCTTAGAAGCTTTCTTTGATTTCTTTAATTCTTTTAATTCATCATATTTAGAATCAATTTGATCTTCTAATTCTTTTCTTAATTTTTTGTTTGCTTCTTTTTCTTTAATACGAGCAGCTTTAACAGCTTCTTTTCTTTGTCTGTTAGAAACTTTTTTCTCGTCTTTTGCTACGACTTCTTCAGTAGCATTAACTTTTTTAGCCATATTTCCACCCTCTAAAAATTATTGTATAAAAAAAACACTTTCGTGTACAAACATAATATAGCACACAAAAGCGTTGGTTTCAACATTTTTTTAAATTTTTACATCTTTTAATTTCATACGTATTCTAGATACACAATTATATACTTGTTTTAAACTTATATTTAATATTTCAGAAATATTTTCTTCAGTAAATTCATTAACCATAAGTTCAAATACATCTCTTTCAAGTGGGCTTAGTAAATCATTTATTTTAGTTTTTAATTCTTTAATAGATTCTTCTTCTACCATTCTATCTTCTGGATTAGATAAATTACTAGATGGTATTGCATCTACTAATGATCCACCTTCTTCAGATATAGGTGTATCTAATGAATATGCTTCTCTTAACATTTTATCTTTAATAGTGTCACTTCTTCTAATGAAGTTTCTTACTCTTCTTTCAACACATAAAGTAATAAACGTTTTAAGTGATGCATCACTATCTTGATCAAATGAAACTAGTGCATCAGAAAAGCCTACTAATGCTTCTTGTCTTAATTCATTTAAATCGATTGAAAAATAATATGCACCTTTTTTATATTTGTTAACAATTATATCTACTATATAATTATATTTTTCATATAGTAAATTACTAGCATCTTCATTCTTCTCATTTACTAAATTGATTAATTCATTATCTTGAAATTCTTTCATTTATTATTCTCCTATTCCATATATAAGTATTGCTGCTGCAACTGAAGCGTTTAAACTATTTACTTCTCCTCTCATTGGAATACTAATAATAACATCTGAGTTTTCTTTTACTAGTCTAGATACTCCAAATCCTTCACTACCTATAACTAGTACTACTTTATCTGCATAATCAACAGTTCTATAATCTTCTCCACCTGCTTCTGCTGCATATACAAAGTAACCCATATCTTTAAGTTTATTAATTGCATTTACTAAGTTAGCAACTTGTACAATCTTAACTCTTGATATAGCACCTGTAGAAGTTTTAATAACTGTTTCATTTACTACTACACTTCTATCTTTTGGAATAATAATTGTTTTAATACCACGTGCTTCACATGTTCTAATTATTGCTCCAAAGTTGTGAGGGTCTTCTAAATGATCTAATATAACTACAGTATTTTCATTATCTTCAATTGAAGATAATTCATAATATTCATAGTCATTTATATCAAATACTATTCCTTGATTATGTGGTAACATTCTATCTAAATCTCTTTGATCAGTTTCTACAAATTTAATTTTGTTATCTCTGATTTTTTTCATGATTTCTTGATCATGAAAATTCTTAGATATCATTACTCTTCTAATTGTTTTTAAATCTGTTTCATTGAAAACGTTCTTTCCACATACTCTCATAAATTATTACCTACTATGTAATCTAATAAATAATTACATCTTTCTCTATCATTATTATATAAGTAACCTATTATACATTCAAAACCTGTAGCTTTTTTATATGTAATAATATCAGTTGATTTACTTCTATGAGAAGAAGCATTTCTTCCTCGATTAAATACATCTAATTCTTCTTCCGTAAGAATGTTTAAATCTATTAATTTTTCAACAATTCTTCTTTGAGCATTTGCTGATACATATTTAATAGATTCTTGTTGCAAGTCTTTTACTTTAGCGATGCCTTTATTAATAAGATAATTTCTTATATATAACTCATATACGGCATCACCTAAATAAGCTATTACTAGGTTATTCATATCCCTCACCGATTTAGATTTTAACACATATTAATAAAAAAAGATAGTTTTTAACTATCTTCCAAATCCACTTGCCATCTTTATTTCTTCTTCAAGTCCATATCCTGGGAAAGCAAGTAATGCTGCATCTAATTTGTTGTTAATATCTCTTATTCCTTGTTGTCTAACTTCATAATCTAAATTATTGAATTTTCCACTTCTATATTCATTTGCTTTTTGAATAAGTGTAGCATAGTATGCTAACATTTCTTCTCTTGCGTCTCCTAGTTGTGCTTGTTGTAAAAATTCATAATCTACACTTCCTGGATTTTCTGCTCCAACTCTTGCTTTACTAACACATTGTTGTAATTCCATAATCTTTTGATCTAATGACATTTCATTAACATTTTTCATATTGTAACCTCCCTAAAATCTAATTTCATCTACATTAGTTCTATCATTATATAAATCATCAAACTTTGGTTTTCTGCTTATATACATCATTAATACTAGACCAATAATAAACATTATTACTGATACTATTTGAGCCATCTTAAATCCGGCTATCATTAATGCATCTGTTCTTTCTATTTCTATAAAGAATCTTAATACACCATATATCATTAAATAAGATGCTGTCATACTTCCTACTTTAGTATATTTACCTCTTCTTATTATACATAATACCAAGAATGAAACTAAACATACTATTGATTCAAAGAAGAAAGTAGGAAAATAATAAACTCCATCAATTTGCATTCCATTTATTATAAAATCTGGAATAAATAAACTCTTTAGTTTAGCAACTGTTGTTGCAGCACCATGAGCTTCTTGATTGAAGAAGTTTCCCCATCTTCCAATTGCTTGTCCTAATAATAAAGGAACAACAATTAAATCACACATTCTAAGTGGTCTTACATTATAACGTTTACAATATAAGTAACATGTTAATACTCCTGCAAGTAATCCGCCATGTATTGCTAAACCACCATTCCATATTTTTATTATTTCAATTGGATCTTTAATATATTCTTGGAAATTAAATACTACATAATATAAACGAGCCCCTAATATTCCAAATATAAAAGACCAAAATAACATATTAAATATAAAATCTTGTTTTATTCCCAATCTTTTAGCTTCTCTTTCTGTAAAGAATGTTACAGCTACTACTGCTAGTAATATAAATATAGAATAAAATCTTATGTTGAAATTAAATATATGTAAATATGGATCCATATTTATGACACCAACCTTATATAAATATTATACAGTATACAATAAAAAAAGTTAATAAGTTTTTACTTATTAACCTTTTAATATTCTATTAAGATATTCACCTGTGTAAGATTCTTTAACTTTAGCTACTTCTTCTGGAGTACCAGTTGCAACTATAGTACCTCCTTCATCTCCACCTTCAGGTCCTAAATCTATAATATAATCTGCTACTTTGATTACATCTAAATTATGTTCAATTACAACTACTGTATCTCCATTATCAACTATACGTTGTAATATAATTAATAATTTCTTTATGTCATCAGTATGTAATCCTGTAGTTGGTTCATCTAATATAAATATAGATTTACCTGTAGCTTTCTTTTGTAATTCTTTTGCAAGTTTAACTCTACCTGCTTCACCACCTGAAAGTGTTGGAGCACTTTGTCCTAGTTTAATATAACTTAAACCTACATCAGATAATACTTGTAATTTATCTTTTACTTTTTTATGAGCACTGAAGAATTCTAATGCTTCACTTACTCTCATATTTAATACATCATTTATATTCTTACCTTTAAATCTTATATCTAATGTTTCAGAGTTAAATCTTGTTCCATGACATACGTCACATGGTACATATACATCAGGTAAGAAATGCATTTCTATTTTCTTAACTCCATCTCCCCAACAAGCTTCACATCTTCCACCTTTAACATTAAATGAGAATCTACCTTTATCATATCCTCTCATCTTTGCTTCTTTAGTAGATGCAAATACTTCTCTTATATCATCAAATACACCTGTATATGTAGCAGGATTTGATCTAGGAGTTCTACCTATTGGATCTTGAGTTATTTGTACAACTTTATCAATGTTTTCTAAACCATCTATTGATTTATGTTTACCAACATGAACTTTTGATTTATAAACACTTTGTTGTAATGCAGTACATAATATTAAATTAACTAATGAAGATTTACCTGAACCTGATACTCCAGTTACACATGTTAATGTTCCAAGTGGGAATTTAACATTTATCTTCTTTAAGTTATTTTCTTCTGCACCTTTAATAGTAATAAATTTCTTATTACCTTTTCTTCTTTTAGTAGGTACATCAATTTTTAATTTACCTGATAAGTATTGTCCAGTTAATGACTTTTCATTTTTCATCACTTCTTCAGGAGTACCTGCTGCTACTAAATAACCACCTTGGTCTCCTGCACCTGGACCAATGTCAATAAGATAATCACATGCTCTCATTGTATCTTCATCATGTTCTACAACGATAAGAGTATTTCCTAAGTCTCTCATTTTCTTTAATGAATCAATTAATCTATCATTGTCTTTTTGATGTAGACCTATAGATGGTTCGTCTAAAACATATAGAACTCCTGTTAATGAAGAACCTATTTGAGTAGCAAGTCTAATTCTTTGAGCTTCACCACCTGAAAGTGTTCCAGCTTCTCTTGCTAAGGTTAAATAATTTAAACCCACTCTATCTAAGAATTCTAATCTCGATTTAATCTCTTTTACTAATAATCCAGATATTTCTTCTTCAGTTTTATTTAGTTTAATAGTATCAAAGAATTTTAATAAATCTTTAATAGACATAGTACATAAATCATATATACTCTTTTTATTTATTAATATATTTAATATTTCATCTTTTAATCTTGAACCATGACATACATGACATGTATCTTCAGCCATGAAATTATCTATCCATTCTCTAATCCATGAAGATTGTGTTTCAACATATCTTCTTTCTAGATTAGTAACTATACCTTCATATACTCCTAATTGGATTCTAGAGCCTCCTGCTCTTGAACCAAAGTTATATTCATATATATTATCTGAACCATATAATATTTTATCTAATTCTTCTTTACTAAAATCTTTAAGAGATTTATTAATATCTATGTTTTCATACTGACACATAGTATTTAATTTAATAGTATCTATAGAATCATTTTCGTTTTCATGTCTACCAAATGATTTTGCTTTACCATATTTAAATGAAGCAATACCACCTTCTGGAATTGATAAATTCCAATCAGGTATTAATAGATTTAAATCTATATGTTTAGTTTTACCTAATCCCTTACATACAGGACATGCACCATATGGTGCATTGAAAGAAAATATTCTAGGTTCTAATTCTGGTAATGAGAAGTCACATTCAGGACATGCATAATTCTCTGACATGACTATTTCTTTATCACCTATTACATTTATTACTACTTTACCATGTGATAATTTAGTAGCTGTTTCAATAGCTTCAAATAATCTAGATCTAATATCTTCTTTAATAACTATTCTATCTATTACTACATCTATATCATCTTTTTTATTTTTTTCTAATTTTATTTCTTCTGATAAATCATATGTAGTCCCATTTACTCTAACTCTTGAATATCCATCTTTTCTTAGTTCATCAAACAAGTCTTTGTGAGTACCTTTTTCTCCATGAACAATTGGAGATAATATTTCTAATTTTGTTCCTATTTCATATTCAAGTATTTTATTAACCATTTCTTCTACTGATTGAGATTTAATTGGTTTATGATGAGTTGGACAATATGGAACACCTATACGCGCAAATAATAATCTTAAATAATCATATATTTCAGTTACTGTACCAACAGTAGATCTCGGATTATTATTTGTAGTTTTTTGATCAATAGATATTGAAGGAGACAATCCTTCAATAGAATCTACATCTGGTTTAGATTCTCCACCTAAGAATTGTCTAGCATATGCACTTAGTGATTCAATATATCTTCTTTCACCTTCAGCATAAATAGTATCAAATGCTAATGAAGATTTTCCTGAACCTGATACTCCAGTCATGACAACTAATTTATTTTTTGGTATTTCAACATCTATATTTTTAAGATTATTTTCTCTTGCACCTTTAACTATTATCTTATCCATAATACTCACCTCAGTTATTCGTATTATACATATATATAAGGAAATATTCAAATAAATAAACACATTTTATTACTTAACTTATTTATATATCAGGATATCAAAAAATAGTATATGAATTATCCTTATATTGAATTGATAATACATCTTATAAATGATAATATAATATTAACTTGAGGGATTAAATATGGGCAAATACAACAAATGGAATCAAAAACAACTTTTAACTTACTACAATGAATTAATACAAAGATTTATTGACTCTAAAAATACTGATCAAGTAGTATTAAGAGATATAGCAAGTTTAGATACGCTTATAAAGGGTCCTACACCAGCTTTTATTTCACCTGAATGTATTCAGGGTAAAATATATGAAGATCAAATGTTTTTACTTAAAGATCAAAAATTTATAAAAGATATAGAAAAGTTTAAAGATTTATCTCATTCATTAAAAAATAAAAAGAATTTAGTTGTTGATGAAAGAGATATTTCTAATTCAATATTACTATCTGTTACACATGATTTTTATAATTCATTAGATAGTAGTTTAGCAAAACATTTTAATAAAGTATTCAAAGATAGAAAAGATAATCTAAAGTTTACTGATGAACATTCAATAGCTGTTTATTTACCATCTTTAGAAACTGGATATATAAATCTTGAAAAGACAGATACTTTATATGATTTTATTAATTTAATACATGAATATGCTCATTTAATTCAAGATAGAGTTAAATATAGAGATAGTCGTTTAAATTATCCATTGAATGAAATGTTACCAATTCTTATGGAAATGTTAGCATTAGATTATTTAGAAGAATCTTTTGAAGATTTTGAAGAAGATGCTAGAACAATTAAAATATCAACAATGAAAACAAATTTAAAATATGCATCTGATTTATTAAAAGAATATAAATATATATCTAATGTTGATATTACAAAAAGATCAAGAGATATGATAGCTGATATAGCAATGGTTACTAATACATCTAAAAGAGATTCATTAGATTTATTAAATATATCTGCTGAAGAAAAATTATCATATATTATTCCAACTATATTGGATATTGAATTATATTATTTATTCTATTTTGATAGAGAAAAATGTATTGATTTAATATATAGATTAATTGAAACAGAAACAAATGATTACAGAAAATATATTAAAGATTCTGGTATAGTATTAAATCAACATAGCAAACAATATATTAAAGAAATAAAAAGAGATAGTTATTAATCTATCTCTTTTTTATTGTCTTAAGAAATTAATTAGTTCTTTTACAAAATATGAATAATTAGATGTACTAATTAAATCTTTAGCTAATTCAATATTATCAGTAATAATATTATCTACTCCCATATCAATCATATGATTAATACTTGATTCTTTATTAACAGTCCATGCATATATTTCTTTTCCCGAATTATGAACTTTATTAACTAATGAAGAATTAACTGATGATGCTTCTACTGAAAATGCATCAGCATATTCAATTTTAGTAATATCACCTACTGCTAAGCTCATTACATATACTGTTTTAATAGATGAATCATATTCCTTAACATTTTTTAGTACACTATGTATTTGAGAAGTTACTACACATTTATCTTTAAAATCATATTTGTTAATTAAGTCTATAACTTCTTTTTCAAAATTTTCTTCATGTCCTGTTGGTTTTAATTCTATATTTAATCTAATAGGATTAGAACTAGCAAATTTTAATACATCCTCTAATAAAGGTATTCTTTCATCTTTATATTCTTCATCAAAAAATGATCCTGCATCCAATTCTTTAATTTCATCATATGTCATGTCTATTATGTTTTTATTAACGCCAGTTACTCTTTTTAAATTTGTATCATGTGATACAACTATTTTTTTATCTTTAGTTTGTTGAACATCAAGCTCTATCCAATCAGCACCAAGTGAATAAGCTCCCTTAAATGCTGACATAGTATTTTCAGGATATTTAGAAGATGCTCCTCGATGAGCAGTCACTTCCATTTTATGAACATATTCAATATTTAAATTATATTTGCCTGATACAACTAAATAAATTGATGTTGATAACCCTCCTATTATTAACATTATTATTCCTAAAACAAATAATTTGAATCTTAATGATTTCTTTGGTTTAGGTTTAACAATAGATTCAAAATCAATTGGTTTAATTTCTTCTTCTAATAAGACTTTATATCTATAATATGATCCAGATATAATTGCAAATGTAATTGCATTTGATAATATAAATATTATTAATCCAGCTATACTTGTTAATATACCAATTATAGATATCACTATACTTTTAACAATTAAATGTTTACCAATTATATTACATAAGAAATATGTTAATAATATTATTAATAGGAATGAAATAATAAATAATAGTATTGCAAGTAATTGATATGAGAATATTCTTAACATACATTTAGTCTTCTTACTATATACTAAATTAATAGAAGACTTTCTTGATTGTCTAAATGACTTTTCTTCTAATATCATATAATTAAATACAAATATCCATCTAAATGATAATAATACTAGTAATATATAGAATATAAAATACAACATAAATAATATATAATTACTATTTATATAATCCATGATAAACTCTGGAACTTTAATAGATGATATTACTCCTGAAGTAATACCGATATTTAGGAAAGGAATTATAAATAGTAAAAAAACCATTAACATTATATTCTTAGGTCTTAATACTTTTAATGTTTTAATAATTGATATCTTTAATGCATCTTTTAAAGTTATATGATATCCATGATATGATTCATCAAATATAACTATCATAGTACTAATATCAAATAATGTAACAATTGATATAAATAATAATAAAATTAATAGTATTCCAATTGTAATTGGATTTAATAAAAATGATCCGACATTTTCAAAAGTTAAATATGAATAACCAGTTAACTTCATAGTTAAATTAAATATTAAAACTGATAAAGGAGTGAATACTACTGATATTATTATTTTATATAATAATTCAAATAATAATAATGTTTTAAAATTATATGTTATTAACTTATATGTATTTTTCATATTACTTCTCCTAACATAATTAAGTATAACATAAAAAAAATGAAGAATTACATATTCTTCATTTTATCATTTATAAATTTAATTGCTTTCTTATCATTCCATTTATATAAGAATCTTAAGAATTTAGAATCTTGTCCTACAAATAATTTAAACTTATTTTTTTCCATACCTTTAATAATTTGAGCAGCTGCATCTTCAGCTGATAATAATTTCATTGGACTATCTTCTTTTGAAGATGATGATCCATATGTTACTCCTGAATTTTCAGTTATGTTAGTATCCATAGCTCCTGGCAATACTATCATAACTCTTACATTTGTGTCTTGAAGTTCTGCATATAATCCTTCAGTTAATATCTTTAATGCTGCTTTAGAAGCTCCATATATTGTTTGTCCAGGGAATGGGAAGAATCCACCCATTGATGAAACATTAACGATGTATTGTTCTTTTCTATCTTTAGTTAAATCATCCATGAAAAATCTTATTAAATTTAAAGGTCCAAAGAAATTAACATCCATTACTCTATGAATTGTTTTATCTTCTAGATATTGAACTTTGGTAAATGGTTGAATAATTCCTGCATTATTAATTATTACATCAACATCATGATAATCTTCATGATATTTATCTCTAAATGCAAGAATTGCATCTTGATTACTTACATCTAAAGTATAAGTTTTTAAATTAGGATTATTTAATTCCTCTTCTAATTTTTTTAAATTATCTGCACTGATATCAACACCAGCAACTTTGCAACCTTTAGCTAGCAATTGTTTTGTAAGTTCTTTACCTACACCAGATGCTGCTCCAGTTACAATAACATTTTTTCTTTTTAACTCCATACTATCACCTAAAATAATTATAAATGATAGTTACTGGTTACATTTAAACAAATTATATTGTTTACATTCAAATGTGTATAAATCTATTTGTTTTTATATCTTAATAATAATTTTTTAATATCATTTTCTTTTTGAAGAATCTTACCAACTTCTTCTTTATGGTATTCTTGTAATCCTTCATCTTCTGGATTATCAAAATTATAATCATTTGTTTTTACTAAATGATGTCTTACTTTATCTAAATCTGATTTTCTATGCATTGCAGCTAAATCATCATCATCGATAATACAGTAATGATCTATTTCAGGATGTCTCATTAGATATAATCTTATTTCGTCTTCTTTCCACATAGAAAGATATGAATTTCTATATTGTTCATCATATCTTTTTACTTCAGGTGTTCTACCTATTACTTCAATATTATATTTTTTAAATAAACTAAATAAGTATAAAACCCATTCTGCATTCGAATCTATTTCCATTGTTAATTCATCAACTGCACACTTACATGCTGCAGATAAAACGACTTTTGCATTATATGTATGACATATGTCTGATAATATTTTTATCTTAGATTCTACATCATCATGTGACCTATACTTATAAGTATCTAGTACCCCATCAACATCTAAAAAAATAACATTCATATAATAACCTCCTTTTTAAGCGGGATAATCATTATAGCACAAAAAAAGATATTAGTTAACTCTAATATCTCCTGTATTTGTATGAATTGTACAAGTTAATTCTAAATGTCTATCGTTGTTATTAACTTTGACATCTCCAACCTTATTGTCTGCTTCAATATAAGCTCCTGATAATGATTGAATTTTGATATCTCCAGTTCTATTAGTAATGCTCGAATTTTCATTAATAATAGCATCTTGAATTTTGATATCACCTGTACCATTTATAATATTCATTTTATTATTTACTTTTTGAATTTTTACATCACCAGTATTAGCATTAATATCAATAGAATCAACATCTTGTACTTTTATATCTCCTGTTCCTTGTTTAATATTTAATACTTTAACTTCAGTAATTTTTACGTCACCAGTTCCTACATCAATTGTTGATTCATTAACCTTTTCAATTTTAATATCTCCTGTTGTACTTTTAATTGTTGGATTTAATGATTCAAATGAAGCAATATGAATATCTCCTACTTTTGAATCAATAGTAAATTTAGCTGCATATTCTTTAGGAACTTTTACAACTAATCTTGGAGATTTTGATAAGAATCCAAATGAAATATAATTGTTAATATGTGCTTTTAAATTAACAATATCATTTTCATTTGTAAAACTATAATTTACTTCTTTATCAGAATATAATTCAACAGTTATATTTTCATCATCAGATACATCAACAAATAAATCTATTGCTTTAGTATCAACATTAATTTCTTCTGCAGAAGTAAATGTTTTACTATCAACTAATTTATCTGAATATGATCCTAAAGTTAAATTAAATGATCCCCATGTAAAATTACTTCTTAATAAAAATATAAATCCACCTGTTAATACTATAGCTAATATAGATAAGATAACTATAAAAGTTATTGCTACTCCTTTATTCATTATCTTCTACCTCTTGTTCTTCTTTTCCATTTACCATAAATATTAATTTAACTATTTCATTAACAATTCCTACTATTAAGAAAATAATCCAAGTAATATGCCATGCCATTGTAGCAAATGAAATAACTAAATAAATTGTTACACCTATTGCATCAATAATACCTGTTACTTGTTTAACTAATGAATTTTGTTTTGTTGAAGGTTTTTCTTCTGATTCTTTTGAATAATAAATTCCATTATAAATAAGAATACCAGTACCAATTGCAACTAGTGCAAAGAAAATACATACTCCTATTATAGGTTGGTCAAATTGAGCAGCACATAATACTATAGATATAATTGAGAATATATATAACATAACTGCTATTGCAATATTTCTAGCAAAATTAGATTTAACATTTGCTATATGTGCTTCTTTAATATTTGAATTACCTGTTAATAATTCATCAGATGTAATTCCAAAATATTTACATAAAGGAATAATCTTATCAGAGTCTGGTAATGATTGATCAGTCTCCCATTTTGATATTGTTTGTCTTGATACATCAAGTTCGTTTGCAAGTTCTTCTTGCGAAATATTTTTTTCTTTTCTTAGTTTTAACAATCTTTCTCCAATTGTCATACTAATCACCTCTTTCATGCCATTAATTATAGTTGTTGAGTCGGTTGCGTTCTATATAGTTGCGTTGGAAATTTGACAACTGACGTTAACATTTACTACATTTTTATCATTATAACATAGAAAAAAGAAGAATTTTATTCTTCTTTCAAATAATCATCTAAAATTTTAAACATATCATCTGCTGTCTTAGATGCACATATTTTATTTTTTACTGGTGCACTTCCTGGTAACCCTTTTATATACCATAAAGCATGTGTTCTTATTTCTAATACTGCGCCTTTTTCTCCAATATCTTCAACTAATAATTTAAAATGTCTTTTTAACATTTCTATTCTTTCTTTTTTAGATATTTCTCTTGGTTCAGTTCCATCGTTTAAATAATCAACACACTCTTTTATTAACCATGGATTGCCTAATACTCCACGACCAATCATAACAGCATCACATCCTGTTTCATCTAACATCTTTTTTGCTAGATAACATGATGTTACATCTCCATTTCCAATTACAGGAATACTAACTGATTCTTTAACTGCTTTTATAAGAGACCAATCTGCTTTTCCTGAATATCCTTGTGCTCTTGTTCTTGCATGTAATGTAATTGCAGAAGCTCCTGCTTTTTCAATTACTTTTGCAACTTCAATACAATTAATAGAATTAGAATCCCATCCTGCTCTTATTTTTACTGTAACAGGAATGCTGACAGCTTCTACTACTGCTTTTACTATTTCATATATCTTATCTGGATTCTTTAATAATGCTGACCCTGCTTGAGCTTTAACTGCAACTTTAGGAACTGGACATCCCATATTAATATCTATAATATCCGGATGCATTTCTTCTTCAATAATTTTTGCAGCTTTAACAAATGACTCAACATCTGTACCAAATATTTGTTGAGCAATAGGTCTTTCCATATCATCCATCTTAAGTAAATTCATTGTTTTAACATTGCCAAATGTAACTGCTTTATCTGATACCATTTCAGCATATATTAAACCTGCACCCATTTCTTTAATAATCTTTCTATATGATGTATTTGATATACCTGCCATAGGTGCTAGTACAATTTGATTCTTAATTTCTATATTTCCTATTTTCCACATATATGCCTCTTTATTTTCCTGAAAAATGGATGTATTTTTCTTTGTTGTATTTGATTTTCTTTTTCTTCAACAATTTTTTCTTCTTCAATAGTTCTAAATATTGCATAGTCAACTTGATCAATTAAATTTTTATAATCTTCTTTTTTATATCTTTTTTCTTTAATATTAGGATTTATATCATATACCATTATAGATGAATTTTCATCAAATCTCGGTTCAATACTTAAAAGAAAATTTTTTAATGTATTTAATGATTCTATTGAACTAATTTTATTTCTTATTTCCCAGTAATTACCTTTTGCTAAAAATATTACTGTAGCATTTTCTAATCCATATTTTTCATTTAGACAGTTAAATGCAGCTCCATGATCCATGCTATCACATACATTATATATATTATTGCCAATTATAAATGCAGCTAAATGTTTAATGTCATTATAGTTTTCCATTTCTTGTTCATCAACAATGGCAAAACTATAATCATTGCAATTTTCAATAACATCACTTTTTCTTTTTATTACACAGTTATATAATGTCATGTTATTACTCCTTTTTACTCATATTTTAATGCATCTACTATTTTTAATCTTGATATTCCAAATGCAGGAATAAATGATCCTAATACAGATACTATTATACTTATTATTACAATTATAAAAACAATGCCTGTATTTAATAATAGTATATTATTTAATGATGTATATTCAAATAATAAATCATTGATTGGATAACTTATTAACATAGTTATGACAATTGATATTATAGACGCAAGTAATGCTATAAATATATTTTCTATAATAAATATTCTTCTTATATTACTATTTGAAATACCTAATGATTTAAATAATCCTATTTCATGTACTCTTTCTAATACACTTATATATGTTATTATTCCTATCATGAATGATGATACTATTAATGAAATAATACTAAATGATATTAATATAATTGAAGCAGCTTTAATAATAAAATCACTTGCTGTTTTAATAGTATCTGAATAATCTGTAAATGTTATTTCAGTTTTATATTCTTTAATATATTTAACTAATTCATTTTTATCATCTATATTATTTGGATATAAATATATACTATTAGGAGTACTATTAAATGTATCCTTATATAATATACATGAATTTATTTGTAATATATTATTTTCTTTTAATTTCATAATACCAGATATCGTATATTGATTATTATTAACCTTATATTTATATCCAATTAATTCTTCATATGAATATGAATCATTTTTTAAGTTTAATTGTTTTAATAAATTTTGATTTAAATTATTACTACTATCTAATACTAATATTACATCATAATTATTAGTTATTATATTTCCATATAACATATTAAAGTTATTATAAAAATCATCTATGTTATTTGTAGGAATAGTTAATATAGTTTTACTATCTATACTATATCCATATATATTATATTTAATAAGATTATTTTTAATATTTATATAATCTACAAATTCTTTATCTATCTTATTAACATGTTTATCTTGATAAGAATATACTTTATCATTTCTAACTTCTTTTTCTTTTAATAAGTCATTTAATTCTTCTTGTTTGTCTTGTGTATATGGACTTATATATATAGGAAAATTAGAAGCATATTCTTTATTATAATTATCTAGACTAATACTAAATCCATTTCTTATTCCTAATACTAATAACAACGAAATTAATCCTATACTAAATGCAATGGCAGTTAATACATTCCTTTTCCATTTATTTATTAAATTATTAATTATTATTTTAAAAAGTTTATTTATTTTAAAATGAACTTTAGTATATTTCTCTTTTACTTCAGTTGAATTCTTTTTAATTTGTTTAGTATCATCAACTATTCTTCCATCTTTAATAGAAATAATTCTATCTGCATATTTAACTGAATAATCATGATTATGAGTCACCATAATAACTAATTTCTTTTTACTAATCTTCTTTAATATATTCATGATGACTTCACCAGTTTTTGAGTCTAATGCTCCAGTTGGTTCATCACATAATAAAATATCAGGGTCTTGAACAAGTACTCTTGCTATTGCTACCCTTCCTTTTTCTCCACCAGATAATTTATTTACTTTTTTGTTTTTAAGTTTATAAATATTTAAGTCTTTTAATATTTTATCTACATCATTAGAAGTATGTGTAATAGTTATATTCTCATATACAGTTAAATATTCTATTAGATTATAGTTTTGAAATATAAATCCAATCTTCTTATAGTGATAATAATCTATTTCTTTTTTCTTAAGTTTTTTTAAATTTTTACCATCTAAAGATACTATACCTTTAGTAGGTTTATCTAGTAAACCTATAAGATTTAATAAAGTTGATTTACCCGATCCTGAAGTTCCTTCTATTGATATTAAACCTTTATCTAATTTTAGATTAATATCATTTAATATATACTCCGAATTTACTGCATACTTCTTAAAAACATGTTTAAGTTCTAGCATATTAAATTCCTTTCCCTCTTCCTTAAGTTATTATTATAAATCAAATAAAATAAAAAGAATAGTAAAACTATTCTTTTATAATCTTATTTCAGTTACTTTATTATGTTTAACTAAGTATTGTTTATTAGCTAACATAAGAATTGGAGTATCTGATTTAATGGAATCCGTATATGTTTCTAAAACAACATAATCATCAAATACATCATTTAATCTTTTTACTTTTTCTATATCATGACAATTATAACCTGTTGTTTTTCCTGTTTGTTTATCTACTCTTGATGCTATTAAATATTTAACTTTTAATCTCTTAGAAATTGGTTTAAGTAAGAATTCAGGAGATGCACTTATAATTACATCTTTTGAATGATCTTTTTTATCTAAATAATATTGCATTATATTCTTTTCATGTTTATCCCAAAATAACTCTAAGAATTCATCAATATCATCTATGTATGTTAATATTCCATAGAATTTTTCTTTCATTTTTGTTTTACCTTGAATACGTAATGCATATAAAATAGCATTCCATATAATAACAGGTATATGTAATAAAGATTTAGGATATTTAATAAATGTATATTTAATAAAATCTACTGTAGAATCTCCGTCATATATAGTTCCATCAAAGTCATATAAATTAATTTTTATCTTTGATTTTCCAGCCATATTTATCTATCCTTTTTGTGTTCTAATATTATGTTTGTTTTAAATACTAATATTACAAATAATATTAATAATACTAAATATATAACCATGGCTACTTTATTATCACCTAATGCATATAGTATTGATACTGATGCAAATAAGATATCTATAAAGTACATGATTAATACTGTTTTCTTTGTACTCTTAGTTGAATCTAAGATTTGATGATGTAAGTGTTCACGATCTGCTGATGAGAATGCTTGTCCTTTTAAAGATCTTCTAATGATTGCAGCTAGTGTATCAATTATTGGTACAAATAATATTAATATAGGAATTATTAATGATGTAATAGTTGCTGTTTTAAATCCTAATAAGGCAACTATAGAAATAATAAAACCTAAGAACATTGATCCTGTATCACCCATGAATATAGATGCTGGATTAAAATTAAACACTAGGAATCCTAAACAACCTCCTAACATGATTAAACATAAAATAACATCTAATCCTCCAAGTTTATTCATTATATAGCCAATTATAGCAATACTTAAAAAGAAAATACTTGAAGATCCAGCTGCTAATCCATCTAATCCATCAGATAGATTAATAGCATTAATAATAGCTACTATAAATAATACAGTTAATGGAATAGCAAACATTCCAAATTTTATTGATAGTCCAAATATTGTCATATCTGAAAAAGTAATTCCTCCATATATAACAACTACTAATGATGCAACAACTTGACCTAATAATTTCCAAAGTGGTCTTAAAGGTGAAATATCATCTATAATACCAACTATTATAATAATGAATGATCCTATTAAAATAGAAAGCATTTGATCAGTCTTTGGTGCAAATAACATATATCCTATTAAAAATGAAAAGAAAAATGATAAACCACCCATAGAAGGAATTGGTTGTAAATGGACTTTTCTTTTATCAGGAATATCTAATGCATTAACATGAAATGCAATCTTTCTTACTAATGGTACTAATCCAGCTGATACTAAAAAAGATAATAATACAATTAGTAAAATATTATAACCATTTATATATAAATTCATAATTACACGCCCTCAAGAAAATTATACAATATTTTATAAAAATAAACAAAATAAAAAGTAGTTATAAACTACTTCTATATCCTACTTCTTCTAAAGGTGTATCTTCATATTTTACTTCTTGTTTTTTATTTACTTCTTCTTCATATAAATCTGCGTATACTGAATAACCTATTGCATCCTTTAATTCACCTAGAGTATTACAATCTGTAACAAATATTTTAACTTGATCTTCACTTATTCTATATTTCTTACTAAAATCATGAATAATTGTTTCATAGAAAAATGATAATCTTTTATATTCAACCATATCAGTTATATTTCTTATAAATATATGATTGTCTTCTACCCATACCATATTATTATACATAGCTTTGAGTTGCTCTTCAGTAATAAATTTATCTAATAAATGACTATTTTCTCTTACTTCAAATAAAACCAATTTATGTAATACTTGATCCTTTTTAGATAATATTGCTTTCTTCATCTCACATCACGTCCATATTTATCATAACACTTATGTAAGATTATTCTTTTAATAATATTGTTTAAAACTATCAAGTTTACAACAAAAAAATAATTAGTTTTTTAACTAATTATTTACTACCCATATTGGGTTTATCATTTGTTATGCCTAGTTTTTTACAAATGTCTTCTATTGCTTGATTTTGAGCAACAACTGTATTTTTACATTTAATACTTTCTTCAACTCTTGACATAGATTCTAAATGCTCTGCTAATTCTAACATTTTAGATGGATCATATATTTTTAAAGATTCAACTATTTCATCTTTTATATCAAATATTTGATTAGATGTTTTTTTATCATATGCTACTTTTTGTAGATTTAAATCCAATGCTTTTTCATTATCAATAATTAATCTTGAACTTATATATAAATTTAATTCCAATGCTAAAGCAATTATATTTCCAATTTTTCCAGATGGAAGTGGATATTCAAAGTTTGGTTGAATAGAAGATAATAATTCTTGATCAGATAAATCATTAGAATCACATTTTGTTAATTTATATACTGTTTCCATACAAGTTCTAAATGTTGATTTGATTTTATTATAATCACCTTTAGATATTTCATGTTCTTCAACTTTTTTGTATATTTTGCCTGCACTTGGACATTGTTCATATAAATTTTCTAAAGAAGACAATTGCTTACTAAGAATCTTACATTGATTTAAATCCATATGTTTAGGTATATCTTTTTCTATTAAATTATCTGAATATAAATAATCTAATTCATCATTAGAATCAGCTGCATAGTTTATATCCCATATAATATCTGCAAAAGCTATTTCTTCTGCTAGTGTCCATTTTTTATTGTTGTCAATATTTGTAATGATATCTACTTTATCTAAATTTAATACATCATAATTTTCACATATGAAATCTGCAGAAATAAAATTATTTGTTTCTAAAGCTAATGCTAATAGATTACCATATCTTCCACTTGGTAACGCATAGATTCCTATAGCGAACATTCCTATTTTTAAGAAGAACTCTTCATCAGATAGATTACCTTCTTCATATTGTTCAATATAACCAATTGCAGCAGCTGATGCTATATATGCATCTCTTTTCGTTTTAAATTCTTCTACAACATTTTTATTATCAGGATTAATTCCACATTGAGTAATTATATATTCTAATGATTCAGTTTCTTCTATAACATTTTTTAAATAAGTTTTAATATCATATCCTATTAATCTTTTCTTAACTGTTTCTATCTTTTTAGATAAATCTTCTGGTGAATAAGTTAAAATAGAATCTAAAAGTTCATCAATAATTGTATGTGGATCACTTTCGATTGAATTATATGATACTATGTCATTACTAAGATTTTTATCATGATTAAAAATAAACTTTGCACTTTTATATAAGTTCATATTTAAAGCTAACGCTAAAATATTACCTCTTCTTCCATTTGGAAGAGCATAATTATATGAATTATCGCCATCTATACGTGTATAGAATAATTCTTTACTCATACTATCAGAATCAAATTGAGACATAACTTCCACAAGGCATAAACTGTTAAATAAATTTTCATTTTCTAAATTTAATTTTTCAATAAATCCAGAATCAAATTTCATATTTCTATATTCAGTTGGAGCTTTAGTCTTTTTATATAATCTGTCTATTGCTTTCATACTTCTTCTAATATATAAAACATCTTTATCATTATTAAATTGTGGATTATAAATATCATTTATATTATGACCATAATCTGTAAAAATATTCCATGTTGCATCAGCAAAAGCAACTTCTTCACCTAATGACCAAACTTCAGTACCATCAATTGGTGAAATAGTTTTATTTAAATTTAATCCGATTTTTTTTGCATTATCATATAATAATTCTGCAATAATAAATTTATGTGATTCTAGTGCTACAGCTAATATACTTCCGTATCTTCCTGTTGGAAGAGGAAATGAAACTGGTGCATATATCTTTAAATCTTCTAATAATTCTTCATCAGTTATTTTACCTTCTTCATGTTCAAGCATAATACCATATACATCTGCTCCAAGTAAAAATGAATCACGTTTCGAATATAGTTCTTTCAACTTCTTATCCATATTAATTAGCCCCTTTTTCATTGGGATAATATTATAAAGAAAACATTATATTTTGTCAAAAAATAAAACTAGGTTTTAAACCTAGTTATTATCAAAATGGTGATGCGTACGAGATTCGGACTCGTGAATGTAACCTTGAGAGGGTTATGTGTTAAACCACTTCACCAACGCACCATATGTCCATTGGACATATATAATTGTATCAAATTATAGAAAATAATCAATTATAAATCGATAGATAACATAATAGACATTGCTGTTATTAATAATGATATAGTAATTAATAGTCCTGTTATTATAAATACTTTAGTTGATTTCTTTTTTTTACCTTTGCTATATTATCTACCATTCTTATTCTTATGTAATAATCTTATCATTAGAATTAATAATACAATAAGAATAAAACCTATTATTAAATATACTTTATATTTATTTAACACTTTAGGAATAGATATGTTTATTTCTTCATTTAACACAACTTCTTGTTCATATAATAATTCATTATTATAATAATATTTAACAGTTCCTATCTTATCTCCATGTTTATCTAAATATGATAATAATTCTTTTCCTTCATATTTATATGATATTAAAGATCTATCATAATCTGATGGTAAATATTTTTTTACATCTTCACTTACTTTTATATCGTATGTTTCTTGTTCTGATAATTCTATATTTAAAGATTTGATAACTTCATCCTTATTATAAAGAACTTCATAATTGTAATTATCTTCTAAAAATCTTAATAATATATCTGCATCTTTAACATGATATCCTTCTTTTAAAACTGGAGGTGCTCCTAAAGTAATCATAATCATTTCATGATCCTCTATTTTGATAAGTGAAGCTAAACATAATCCTGCTGGATCTGTGAATCCAGTTTTATCACCTAATATTTTAGACATATCTAATTTAAATATTTGAGATAATCCACTGATAGTTGGATATATATAATTACCGTTTCTTAATAAATATTTTTTATTAGTAAATATTTCTCGATAAGTATCATTTTTTAACGCTACTTTTAAAAATAATAATAAATCTTCAGCAGTAGAATAATTATTTGAATTATCTAATCCTGTTATATTTATAAAATTGGAATGTATCATTCCTAATTCTTTTGCTTTGTTATTAACAAGTTCAGCCATACCTGATTCAGAACCTTTTATATCAAATGCAACTGCCATACATGCATCTGCTGCTGATTCTAACATACACATATGTAATAATTCATCAACTGTATATACTTCTCCAGTTTGTATTTTATGAACCGATAATTCTGGATTAACTGCCCATCTCATAAAATCATTTATAGTTATTTCTTTGTTTAAATCTTTTTCATAATCTAATGCAGTATAAACTGTAATCATTTTTGTTAATGAAGCTATTTCTCTTTGTCTATCACCATTTTTATTAAATAAGATTTTATCTTCATTTATATCATATATTAATACTGTATCTGAATTTACATTAGGAAGTTCTAATGCATAAACACTTATTAATGGTAAAATCATTAATAATATAATTAATATAAAAATAATCCATAAAAGTTTTTTCATTATTCCTCCTAAATAAAAAAATAGCTATATTAGCTATTTTTTATATACCTAATATAATTAGGTTATCAATATCATTTCTTACCATTCCAACAAATGCATTAACCCTAACTTTTTTAATTGCTTCTTCTAATACATTTAATTGAGTAAGTATTAAATCAGGTCTATGAATAATAATTGTACTTATTTCTTCATATAATCCGATTGAATTATAAAATGAAAGTACTTCTCTAACTGATGTCTCAGATAGTTTTATTAATTCTAGAATATCTGATTTAACATTATGTAATATATATTCATAATCAATGGTTGCTACACCATATTCCTTAATATAATCAATCATTGTTACCTTCACTTTCTAGTGCACTCTTATATACTAATCCTGATAACACTTTACTCATTTCAGTATAATTGAATGGATCTGGATTAACATTATAATTCATGATTATTTCGTTTATACTCTTTTGTAAGTTATGTACTTTTAATAAAGTATAGTTGTCCTTACAATTTTTGAAGTAATCATTCATGTCTACTCCGAATCCTTTAAGTATATCTATATTTTGAATAACATTAGATGGATCTAATGCTAATGATTTATAACATTTATTTATTAACTTCTTCTTATCTGCACCTTGTTGTTCAGCATAAGTTAATGTATAAGATAAAACATCATTATTAATAATCAAAAATAATGGATGTCTTGTAATTAATGTTTTAAAGTTAATTCCTAAATCTTTTAATAATTTAATATTAGCTTCATAATCTTTATATTTAGGTCTGTATAAATTGTTTTCTTTATCTAAGAATATAGATATAACATGTTCTAATGCAAACTTTAATAGTTTAACATTAACATTTCCATCTTCATCTTTTAGTGAATCAACTACACCTTTAATACTTTCTGGAGTTGCATATAACATTAAAACTACTCTTAATTCTTTTTCAGTTTTCTTTAATAAGTGAAGAATACCATAGTCTTCTACTTTATTCTTTCTTATTAAACTATATACTGTTGCAAATTCAGTTTCATCTTTTTGTTTTAATTCTTCAATTAATGCAGGTTCTAGTTTAGTGTAATCTACATCAATCTTTTCAAGTATTTCATCAATTAATTGAGGTAACTTGGGTGATTCAGTATATTTAATATCAAATGATGATATTATTTCTTTTTTATCATCTAATATACTTAAATTATGTTCATTTATAAATCTCATAACTTTTAACATATTTGTATCAAAGTTATTAGCATTATAATCTTCTACTATTTTTTCTATTGAATCAAAATCTTTTATAATTTCATTATTAGAAACTTGTCTTCTAATTTCTGTAATAGTATTTAATATCGAAGTTGCACCTACTATACCAGGATTTTTTTCTTCAATATTAGATATTAAAGCTTTTTTAAATTTTGCAAAAGCTTCTTCATAATCTTTAGTTATTTTAATAGATAAATTATAATCTCTTTTACCTATTAATAAATCTCTTAATTGTAATAATTTTTTACGAGTATTTTCATCAAGTTCATTTTCAGTTATAACTTTATCGATGATACCATCTGAAACATTAGAAAGATTATCAATACTATTATCTAATGATTCAGCTACTTGTACTAAATTAATTCCATTGAATACTAGGTCATTTCCACGTGTTCCAGTTATGGATTTACGTTTACTATCTAATGCCTTTAATAGTATTTCCTTTCCTTCATTCATATTTCAACACCCTTTTATTATTCTTCTTTTTTTATTCTATGCTGCTCTCATAAGACTAGGAGTAAATCTCTTGTCTTCTATATCATTATTTGCATCTACCAAACTTGTAATCATTCTCATAGCTTCAGCTTTTTCTTTAACTCCAGTTCTTTCAGAGTTATATGTATCTAATGTTTGCGCTAGTGAATAAATAATAGGTAAACATTTTTTAGCTTTAGCTTTTTCATATGATTCTTCATCAGTATAATCACTTAAGTAAATATCACTGTAAGAGAATATATCTTCATTATTATCGATTGCTTCAATAATTTGACCATATTTATTTCTTACAAGAATTTCAGCATTATCTAATTTAATTCTTTGATCACTTACTACAAATGAGCAAATTCTATTAATATCCTTCTTAACATCTTCTGCTGAAGGATCAATACTTGCTAATCTATTTTGATATTCTTTATAATATGCTCCACTTACTACACCAATTATAATGTTTATAACAACACTCTTATTTGGTATTTCATATAATGCACATATCTTATCAGCTGTTAATGGTACTGTATCAACATCTATACCATTTTTATTAACATAATCTTTAACTAATTCTGCAAATTCCAAATATTTATTTACATATTTTTGAGCATCTGATACTTTCTTATATGTTTCTAAATCTGCAACTCTTCCAGGTAAAGATTGAACATTATGTTGTGCAACTAATTCTAATACTTGCCATCTTTGTTTTGTTGTAATTCCTAATGTACCAAGTATTTCATCAATTTCATCTAAATTAAGAATAACTGAATTAGTTTGATCACTTAATATATCCTTTAGTGTTAATAATTTATCTGTTTCAGCCTTTGTATAATCTTCACGATCAGCTGTGATAGTTTTGAAATCATTAGCATATTCACATATTCTTGTAGAGATCATATTTAAATAATCTAATGCTTCATTAAACAATTGATAATTATTTCTATCATCTAGTGATTGAGAATATACTTTATATTGTCTTAGCATTAATGTAGTACTTTGTGTTGGTACTCCAATTATTTTAAGAATTTCTTGATAGTCTGAATCAGACATTCCTTTAATATCAAAAGCAGTTAATTCAGTTGCATCTTTGTCTGTGTAATTTCTTAATATTTCATTTAGCTTTTTAAATTCACTTGCACTATTAGTTCCACCAAGTGTTTTATAAAGAGCATCTATGCGAATATCAATTTCTTTAATAATAAGATCACGAAAGTTTGAATCAATGTTGTTTGTCGCCATATTAACTACCTCCTTATTATATATAAATAATACCATAGTTTTGGTACTAAAATCAATAAATTATCTTATTGTATTTAAATATATTTTGTGATATTATTCTTATCGTAGGAGGAATGATTTATGAATGATACTCAAACTATTAAAATATTTGATGTTAACAATAATTTAGTAGATGATTTTGATGATCAAGTTGAAAAAGTTCTTATATCAGTTCATGGCGAAAAATACTATGATACAGACGAAGAATTAGTAGATACTAGATTAATTCCTCTAAATGATGTTTTATCTAATAAAAATGTTAAAGAAGAAAAAGTAGAACATGCTTCAGAAGTTGTTAAAAACATTGCTGAAAAGAAAAAGAAAAATAGCAAGATTAAAATTACTGATTTCTTACCAGTTTTATTCTTTATGTTACTATTTGCAATAATAGTAGCTGCTGGATATTTCTTTATCGGTAATTTCGACGTTTCAAGTGTATTAGGTGGTTAATAACCATCTTTTTTTATGTTATTATATATGCGAGGTGTTATATATGGATGTTGAAATTAATCCTGAATATACAATGTTAAAGAAAGTTAATAAAACATTGAGTCTTTCACAAGAACAAATTGATATATTAGAAAACTATAATGTTGATTATGTTAATTGTAAGAATCTTGGAGAATTAATATTCGAATTAGAAGAAATATTCAATGAAACTGGAGACGATATTATCAATAATCTTTTAGATGTTTTACAAGAAAGAGATTATTATGAAAATTACAAAAAATAATATTGATTATCAATAATTATATGTTATAATATAATAAGAAAGTGGATGATAAAATGGGTATTGTTATTAGACTTGATAGAGTTATGGCTGATAGAAAAGTTAGTTTAAATGAATTAGCTCAAAATGTTGGTATAACTAATGCTAATATGAGTAATTTAAAAACTGGAAAGGCAAAAGCCATCAGATTTTCAACATTAGAACGTATTTGTAAAATATTAAAATGCCAACCTGGCGATATTTTAGAATATGTTGATGATGAAGCTGATAAATTACTATAATGTCTGTTATAAATAAAGATCAAACATTCTATATAGATTTTGATGGTGTTATATTAGATACAATGCCAATATATAGATATGTTAGAGCTAAATATAATCTTACATGCGATGATGGAAGATTATTTAGATACATGAATGTATCAGACGTAATTAATAAAAAGAGGGCTATCAACAATTCACTTGAGATTTTAAAAAAAGTACAAGATAAAATAGATATACGAATATTATCAAAAGTAAATAATGATTATGAAGCAAGAATTAAAAGAGAATTCCTACAAAGCTGTGGAATTACTATTCCATTTATTGGAGTTCCTGCTTATGAAAATAAATCAAATTATGCTGATGAAATCAATAATTCAGTATTAATCGATGATCTTAAAGATAATATTGATGAATGGCAAAAAGCTGGAGGTACTGGTTTATATTTTACTAATAAAACATATAAAGAATACGATACAGTTTTTAGCCTATTAGATTTATTAGAAATTTGTGCATAAATAAAACACGTAGTAATACGTGTTTTTTTATAGTCCAATAATCATAGTAGCCACTTGGAAATATACTAATAAACTACATGCATCAACTATTGTAGTAATAAATGGAGATGCCATTACTGCTGGGTCAAATCCTATTTTCTTAGCACATATTGGTAATATGGTTCCAATGAATTTAGCTATTATAACTGTAATACATAATGTAGTGCATACAGCTAATGCTACAGTTAGTCCTACTCTATCTAATAACATTAATTTGATAAAATTACATATACCTAATACAACAGAACATAAGATAGCAACTCTAAATTCTTTAAATACAACTTTGAATATATCTTTAAACTCAATTTGATTTAATGATAAAGCACGAATGATAGAAACTGATGATTGCCCACCTGCATTTCCACCTGTATCCATTAGCATTGGAATGAATGCTGTTAGTATTGTCATGCTTGCTAACTTAGATTCAAAACCTGTAATAATTGCTCCAGTAAATGTTGCTGATACCATTAATAAAAGTAGCCATGGAATTCTTGCTTTAAATGTTTCAAATACAGAAGTTTTATCATATGGCTTATCAACTGGAATGATGGCAGCCATCTTTTTCATATCTTCTGTTGCTTCTTCTTCTAATACATCGACAACATCATCGATAGTAATGATACCAACTAATCTCTTTTCAGAATCAACAACTGGCATAATGTTAATATCATACTTTTGGAAAAGAACTGCTACTTCTTCTTGGTCCATTGATGTTATTGCATAAACCTCTATTTCTTCCATGATAGTTTTAATCTTGTTTTTAGGAGATGCAAATAATAAATCTTTTAAATGAACTATACCATTTAATTTTCTTTTTTCATCAACAACGAATAAGTAGTTAATAGTTTCTAATTCATCTTGTTCTTTCTTTAAGTAATCAATTGCTTGTCTAACTGTTGCATTTCCTTTAATTTCTGCATATTCAACTGTCATTAAAGAACCAGCAGAATCTTCTTTATAATTTAAAAGTTTATTAACATCTTTTCTTGTTTCAGCATCACATTTTCTAAGTATCTTATCAACAATATTTGCTGGCATTTCTTCTAGTACGTCAACGGCATCATCTGTTGACATCTCTTCAATTAATGATACTTTTTCTTTATCAGTAAAATAACTTAATAATTCAGAAGAAAAATTACTATCAAATAATGCAAATACTTCTACTTGATCATCTTTTTTCATTAATCTAAATAAAGTGATTAGTTCATTTGGTTCAAAATTTTCAAGTATTTCAGCTAAGTCAGAATTATTCATTTCTGATAATTCTATTTTTAATACTTTATAGTTTTTTTCTTCTAGTAAAGTTCTAATTCTTTCTTCCATATAAAACCTCCGAGAATAATATTTTAATATTTTTGTTACTGTAATAATCCGTGTCCATTTAAAATATCACTCCCTTCAGTTTTTTAACCATTAAAATTATACACTATTACATAAAAAAATGCATCTTTTAAGATGCAAATATATCAAATTCTTTAGGAATTTTTGATACAAATTCCATTTCTTTATGTGTAATCGGATTAATAAGTACTAATCTTGATGCATGTAAGCACATTCTTCTAAGTGGATTTTTAGTACTTCCGTATTTAGTATCTCCAAATATTGGATGTCCAATAGATTCCATAGCTACTCTTATTTGATTCTTTCTACCAGTATCAATTAATATTTTTAATATAGTATAATTCTTACTTCTTTTCATAACTTCAAAATGAGTAATTGCTAACTTACCATCTTTGGATACATATGTCTTTAATTGTTTATTTTCTTTTAAATATTGCTTAATAGTTCCTTTATCTTCTTTAACAGAACCTTCTACAACTGTATAGTATTCTCTAACTTTTACTATATCATTCCAATTATCTTGTAACTTGTTTTTTAAGTCTTCATTCTTAGCAAATAAAACTAATCCAGAAGTATCTTTATCTAATCTATGAACTATAAATACTTTTTGATTTTTCTTATGTAAATATTCATATACCTTATTATATAAAGTAACAGATACACCCTTATCAGTTTGAACACATAACATATGAGCTGGTTTATTTACAACTAATATATTTTTATCTTCGTATATAATATCTAACTTATCACTTTTTTTCATATTTTCACCTGCAGTTTTATTATAAAAAAAGAAATAGTAAAAGTAAATAAAACTAACCCCTTTCGTCTTGTTTTTTACTGTTGTTATATTATATAATAATTTAGAGGTGAATCAGAATGGCAAACGAATCTGAAAACAAGAAAAAAACTAGTACTAATACTTCAAAAAAGAAAGTAAATAATGCTCCTAAAAAAGCAAACAATACTAACAAAACTTCAAATGGAGCAACAAAGAAAAAAACTAATACAAACAATACAAAAAAGAAAGTAAATAATGCTCCTAAAAAAGCAAATAATGCTAATAAAGTAAATGCTAATAAAAAATTAGAAAACACTTTAGAAATGCCAATCAAAAAGACTAATAATCAAAATGGCAATAAGAAAAAAGTTAACAATCAACAAAAGAAAAAACAACAAGTTAAAAAGACTGCTACTCCAAAAGTAGCACCTAAAGTTGTTGAACCTAAAAAAGAAGAAGTTAAAGAAGAAGTTAAAGTTGAAATCAAAAAAGCTCCAAAAGCTAAAAAAGTAGAAACTAAAACTGAAGTAGAAAAAGTATTAGAACATATAAACGAAAAAGATTTTAATCCTAAAGAAGTTGCTCCTGAAGCTGTTGATACAAAAGAAGAAAGAGATCAAATTGCTGATGCTGTTAAAGAAGAAAAAGAAGTAACTGAAGAATTAAATGAAATTAAAGAAGAAATTAAAAAAGAAAAGAAAATTGCTTCTATAAACGAGAAAAAAGAAAAATTAACAGATCTAGGTATTTTAATTGTTATAATTGGATTATTAATATTAGTATTAACTACATATTTAACTGGTTCACTAGATTTATCTTATACAATTACAAATTATTTAGTAATTGGTGCATTAGTTGTTGAATTAGTTGGTATTATAGTTATCATTGTTAATTCAATCAGAAAAAAATAATGGATAAAATAAAAGAATTACAAAAAATCATAAATGAATCTACTGGCATAGTATTTTTCGGTGGTGCTGGCGTATCAACAGAAAGTGGTATTCCAGATTTCAGATCACAAGATGGTCTATATAATCAAAAATATGATTATCCTCCTGAAGAAATACTTTCAAGTAGATTCTTTTTTAATAACACAAAAGAATTTTATAAATTCTATTTTGATAAAATGATAAACCTAGATGTTAAACCAAACGATTGCCATTTAAAACTAAAAGAATTAGAAGATGCAGGCAAGTTAAAATGTATAATTACACAAAATATTGATGGATTACACGAAATGGCCGGTTCTAAAAATGTAATAACATTACATGGAACAGTATATAAAAATCATTGTATTGATTGTAATAAACAATATGATATAGATTATGTATTAAGATATAAAAATGATATTCCAAAATGCGAATGTGGAGGAATTATAAAACCAAATGTTGTCTTATATGAAGAAGCTTTAAATGATCAAGATATGAATTTAGCTATAGCTAATATACTAGAAGCCGATACATTAATAATTGGTGGTACTTCTCTTAATGTATATCCAGCAGCTGGATTAATCAGATTTTTCAACGGTAAAAATTTAATAATAATTAATAAGGATGCGACATCATACGATGAATTAGCTACATTAGTTATAAGAGAACCAATTGGTAAAGTATTTAAAGAAATTAAGGTGAAATAATATGTTTGATAAAATTACACTTATTTATATTGCTATATCAGCAATTATACCAATCTTATATTTAATAAGATTTGTTACATATAAAACCAAAAAGAAAAAACAATATGTAAGAGCATTAGCTATATCTTTCTTAATGTTTTTTATACTATTGTTTTTAGGATTTGCTTTTAAATTAGTATATGAAAACACTTTAAATAAAGATGATAAAAAAGATAATAAAACTACTACTACTGAAGTAACTACTACAAAAGAAAATACTACTAAAGTAACTGAAACAACTACAACAAAGAAAACTACTAAAGCAAGTTCATATAACTATGATAAAATTCTTACTCCAACTGGTGGAGAAGTAATTGGTAAAACTTCAAAAGGATATGAAATAAAAAATGTAGATGGTATCTATTATATAGATGGTTATTTAGTAGCTAACAAAACATATGATTTACCAGAAACTTATAATCCAGGAAGTTTAAATGCAACTGTTAAGGCTGCTGCTGATAAAATGTTTGCTGCTGCTAAATCAGAAAAAGGATATAATATGTGGGCTCAATCAGGATTCAGATCATATAATACTCAAAAATCAATCTATAACAACTATGTTAATAGAGATGGAAAAGCTGCTGCTGATAGATACTCTGCAAGACCTGGTTATTCAGAACATCAAACTGGATTAGCATTCGATGTATGTGCTACTAACAAACCATGTATTACAAATGGATTCGATAATACTGATGAAGCTAAATGGTTATCTGAAAATGCTTATAAATATGGATTTATATTAAGATATGTTAAAGGAAAAGAGAATGAAACAGGATATATGTATGAATCATGGCATTTCAGATATGTAGGAACTGAACTAGCTGAAAAGTTATATAATAATGGCGACTGGATATCTATGGAAACATATTTTGGATTCACATCAGAATATGGCGCAAATAAAGCATAATATGAAAAAATTACCAATTATAATATTAACTGCAATTGCTTTAGTAAACATTATGATGCTTATGTCAGGTTGTCAAAAACAAATATCTGAATTAGATAGAATCGTTGAAGAAAATAATTACACAATTGTTGATGTAAGAACTAAAGAGGAATATGAAACAGGTCATGTTAAAGATTCAATTAATATACCTGTTGATGAAATTCAATCAAGATTAAATGAACTAGATAAAAATAAAACAATAATTGTATATTGTAGATCAGGAAAAAGAAGTACTACAGCATATAATATACTTATTGAAAATGGATATAAATCATATAATCTTGGAGCATATGAATCAATAACTAAATTCGAAAAAGGAGCGTAATGTTCCTTTTTTTATTGTATAATATATATAGGTGATTTTATATGGATTTTCTTAAGACTTTAGACAATAATTCAATTCTTTTAGTACCTAATAATATAAAGAATAAAATACTAAAATATATTAATGATAATAAGTTATTAATTAATATAAAATTAATGACTTTTAGAGATTTAAAAGTTGGTCTTTTATATGATTATAAAAGTGACGCAATTTATCATGTAATGAAATCAGAATCTGTATCATATGAAACAGCTAAAGATTTTATAAATAATACATATTATTTAAATGAAGAATCTTATAAAGGAAATAAATTGAATAAAATATTAAATATAAAAAATGATTTAAAAGTAAATGAGTTATTAATAGAAGATCCATTATTTATTAATCTATTAAAATCAAAATCAAAAATGTATATATATGGTTTTACTTCAATAAATAAACTACAAGATTATTTATTAGAATTAGTTTCAAAACATATAGATGTTATTTCATTAAATCCTGAGTTCAATTCTTATAAACATGAAGCAATTAAATTACCTACTCTTGAAGATGAAGTTATATATGTTGCTGAAAAAATATCTGAACTAATCAATCAAGGAATCTCTTTAAATAAAATATATTTGGCTAACTATAATCAAGAATATTATTTTAGTATTAAGAAAATATTTGGATTATATAAAATACCAGTTTATCTTAAAGGAGATATGAAACTAAGTGATACAACAATTGGAAAATATTTCTTAGATAATTTATCTGATAATATGGATAAACTATTATATAAGATTAGAATTAAATATGATACTGATAATAATACATATAATTCAAAAATATATAATAAATTATCTAATCTAATTAATACTTACTATTGGACTGATTCTTATATAGAAATTAAAGATTTAATTGCTGCAGAATTAAAGACAATATCAATTTCAAATGATCATTTTGAAAATGAAATTGTTACAACTGATATTCTTGATAATATTTTCTTTGATGATGAATATGTATTCTTATTAGGATTTAATCAAAAAAGTATTCCTAAATCTTATAGAGATGAAGAATATATTGAAGATGCTATTAAACCATCATTGATGGAAACTACATTAGATAAAAATACATCATCTAAATTAAGATATTCTATTGCAGTAAAAAATATAAAGAATTTATGTATTACATTAAAAGATGTAAGTATATCTAGTACATACTTACCATCAACATTAATAGATGGTGAAAATATTGTCTTAAAAGAAGAAACTATAAAATATTCAAACTTCTGTGATGATTTAAATAAATTATTATTTGGTGATAAATTAGATGGTTTAATTAAATTTAATGAGACTTCTGAAGAATTATCAATATTACATAAATCATATGATATACCATATAAAGAATATTCAAATGCATTTGATAAATTAAACCAAGATAAAGTAAAAGAAAAATTATCTGCTAAAGGTTATTCCTACTCTACTATATCTACATATTATAAATGTCCATTTAGATTTTACTTAGATTATTTCTATAGATTAGAAGAATTTGAAACTACATTTAGTACTTTTATAGGAAGTGCATTCCATAAAGTAATGGAAGAATGTATAACTGATGAAACAAAAGATATTGATGATGTATATTATCAATATATAAACGAAAATAAAAAGAATTTACCATATACTAAAAAAGAAGAATTCTATGTTGATAAAGTAAAAGATGAATTACATTTTATAATTAATACAATAAGAGAACAATATAAGCATTCAGAACATGATATTAAAGATGAATGGCATGAAAAATATATTGAAAAAAGTACAGATGAATTAGGATTAAATACTAATATTAAATCAATTATAAAAGGCGTTGTTGATAAGTGTATATTTATTAACAACGATGTAATTATTATTGATTATAAAACAGGAACATCAGCAACAATTAATAGAAAATATTTTGAATATGGTATAGATATCCAATTACCAATATATTTATATCTATTAAAGAATGATAATTCAAACACAAATATAGTTGGTATGTACCTACAACATATATTAAAAGGATTAGTATATAGAAACAAAACAAATAAAAATAAAACATATGAAGAAATTAAATCTGGTGATTTAAAATTAGACGGTTTATCATTAGATGATGAATCTAAGTTAAGAGAATTTGATGATAGCTATGATAAATCAGAAATTATATCTGGATTATCTAAGAAAAACGATGGTGAATGGAGATATCCAGGAAGAATGATTTCATATGAAGAAGAAGATGAATTATATAAAGTAATAGAAAATCTTATAACTGAATGTATAAATAATACAAGCGATGGAAACTTTAAAATCAATCCATTTAAAGATAGATATCATAATGGATGTGATTATTGTAAATATAGAGATATTTGTTTTAGAAAAGACTCAGATATAAGAAATGTAACTATTGTTGATAATAATACAGAAGAAGGTGATACTGATGAGTAGTCCAACTGAAGAACAAAAGAAAGCTATTGAAGCAACTGGTTCAAATGTTATAGTTTCAGCTGGTGCTGGTTCAGGTAAAACTTTCGTATTAAAATCTAGAGTACAAAGAAAAGTAATAAACGAAACAACTGTAGACAAATTAATAATTCTTACATTTACTAATGCTGCAGCTCAAGAAATGAAGGACAGAATTAGAAAAGTAATATTAAATACACCTGAAGCAAAAGATCAATTAGATTATGTTGAATCAGCATATATAACAACATTCGATTCATTTGCACAAAGTTTAGTAAAAAAATATAACTATTTATTAAACATAGATAAACATTTTACTATAATCGATGAAAATATAGTTAATACTGAATTAACTAAAATAGCTACTAACATATTTAATGAATATTATGAAAATCCTACAGATGAATTTAAAAACTTCATAAATGATTATTGTTATAAAGATGATGAAGGTTTTATATATTCTATAGTTGATATGTATGGAACATTAGTTAATTTAAAAAATAAAAAAGAATTCTTAGATACATATATAGATAAATATTTTAATGAAGAACATATAAAAGATATGCTTCAAGAATATAAAGATTTAATTTTATATAAAGCTTATAACTTGATTCCATTATATGATAAATTAATTGATCATATGATTGATGATGATGCTATAGCTCAAATGGAAGAAAGAAAAGAAGCTATCTCTTCTGCAACGTATCCAGAAGAGATTATCGAAATAATAAATAAGAGAAAACCGCAAAACTCAAAAAATAAACAAGTATATGATGAAGAAGATTTAAAGAGTTTAAAAGAATTCATAAGAGACTCAGAAGGAGAAATAAAAGACCTAGCCTCTTTATCTGATGATGATTTAATTAAACAATATAACTACACAAAAAATAATGTTCAATTTTTAATTAAAATACTTACTAGATTAGATAAAGAAATAATGACATTTAAAGAAGAACATAATAGTTATGAATTCCAAGATATAGCATTAAAAGCAATTGAATTAGTAAGAGATCATGAAGATGTAAGGAATGAAATAAAATATAACACTAACGAAATAATGATTGATGAATATCAAGATACAAATGATATTCAAGAAGAATTCATTAGTTATATTTCAAATAATAATGTTTATATGGTTGGAGATGTCAAACAATCTATTTATAGATTTAGACATGCAAATCCATATATCTTTAAAGACAAATACGATAGATATGCTACAGGTAAAGATGGCATAAAAATTGATATGACAAAGAACTTTAGATCTAGAAATGAAGTTATAAAAAATATCAATGATATCTTCTCTTCTATTATGTTTGATGATATAGGTGGTGCTGATTATAAAAAAGATCATCAAATGGAAGCTAAATTTGAACCATATAACAATTATAAAGTTGATGATTTTAATTATAATTTAAAAGTATTAAATTATGAAATTCCAACTAGTAAAGAATTTACTAGACAAGAAATTGAAGCATTTATTATTGCAGATGATATAGAAAAGAAAATGAAATCTAATATGTTCATTGTAGATGGAGATGGAAATAGAAAAGAATTAGAATTCTCTGATTTTTGTATATTAATTGATAAATCTACTAACTTTGATTTAATAAAAAAGATATTAGAATATAAAAACATACCATCTACTATATTTAAAGAATTATCTATTAAAGAAGATGATGAAGTATTTATTCTTAAAAATTTAATTACTTTATTAATTAGTATTAAAAATAATAAATTAGATGCTACATTTAGACACTCATTCATGTCTATTCTTAGATCATATATATTTAGAACAAATGATAATGATATATTCGATATTTATCATAATGAATCATTTAAAGAAACTGAATTATATAAGAAACTTGAAAATATTTCATTATCTATTGATGGATTATCTAATAAAGAAATATTAATTAAGTTAATTGATGAATTTGATATGTTTAATAAACTAATACTTGTTGGTGATATCAAAGATAGATCATCAAAACTAGAATATTTTATTAACAATGCTGATTCATTAAATAAATTTGGATTAGATATTTATTCACTAAATGAATACTTTGATAGAATACTTAATTCAGATGATGATTTAAAAATGGGCGGTAATGGAATAGCAAAAAATTCAGTTAAAATTATGACAATTCATAAATCTAAAGGTCTAGAATTCCCATTTGTTTATTTACCATATCTAAATAGTGGTTTTATAAGTAGAAAAGAAACAAGATATCCATTAAGTGAGAAATATGGAATTATACTTCCATATAATGAAGACAAAATAATTGATAATACTTTTGTTAAAAAGATATATGATTTCAACAATCTAAAAGAAACTATTTCAGAAAAAATCAGATTGTTATATGTAGCCATTACAAGAGCAAGAGAACAATTTATATTAATAAATTCATGGAATAATAAATTAGAATCAATTAATAATATAAGTAGTTTAGATTTATTAAAATGTAGATCGTATACAGATATATTATCAATAATGAAAAATTCATTAATGACATATACTAATGATATTAACTTAGATGATATAAATCTAAGTAAAGATTATAATTTATATTCTAATGCTAATTATAATAGTCTAATAAAAGATACTTTTAAAGTTATATCAACTAAGAAGCTAGATATAGATTATAGATTATTAGAAAATAAACACTTTAGTAAAGCATTAACTAAAATAATGGATAAATCATTTAAAGAATTATTAGATTTTGGTACTATGATGCATTACTGCTTTGAAGTATATGATTTCCAAAATAATAATTTAGATGAAATAAATATAAGTGATGAATATAAGAATAAAATTAGAAATTTCTTGAATCATGATGAAGTTAAAAATATAAGTAGTGCTATTACTTATAAAGAACATGAAATATTATTTAATAAAGATGGATCAATATTCCATGGTTTCATAGATTTACTTGTTGAATATGATGATCACTTTGATATTATTGATTACAAATTATCAAATATAGATTCAGAAGAATATGTTAATCAATTATCAGGTTATAAAGAATATATAGAATCAACATATAATAAACCATGCAATATGTATTTATATTCTATAAAAAAAGATAAATTTAAAAAACTTTAAAGTAAAATAACACCTCTACTGTGTATATATAAAGTAGGAGGTGTTTTTTTATATGCTTATAAATGGATATGAATTAGATGAATATCAAATGAATGCAATCAAATCTAATCATGAAGCCACTCTTGTTATAGCAGGTGCTGGATCTGGTAAAACATTAACTATATTAGGTAAGATAAAATATTTAATTGATAATAATATAAAACAAGATGAAATACTATGTATATCATTTACAAATGAAACAACAAAATCGCTTAAAAACAAACTATTAGAAATGAATTATGATATAGACGTTTATACATTTCATAAGTTGGGATTATCTATGTTAGATAATAAATACTCTATTGTTAAAGATAGTTATTTGAAATATGTAATAAATGAATATTTTAAATCTTACATTAAATATAATAAAAGAAGAAATAGAATACTAAAGAATATATTATATGATGATTGTAATATTGATAAAATATTTAAATCATTTGAATATAACAGACTAGTTAAAACAATTATTACATTTATAAAATTAGCTAAATCAAATGATTTTTCTATTAAGGACATTTACAAAATTTATAATAAAACATTTTTTAATGAAAGACACCTAATTAAAATAATATTAGAAATATATATATTATATAAAAGAGAATTAGAATCATCAAATCAAATAGACTTTGATGATATGATAATCCTAGCTAAAGATAAAGTTAAAGATAAACATCTTAAATATAAATATATAATAATAGATGAATTTCAAGATACGTCTATAGTTAGATTTAATTTAATATTAGAAATAATAAAATATACTAAAGCAAAATTATTTGTAGTTGGTGATGATTATCAAAGTATATATAGATTTTCAGGATGTGATTTAAATTTATTTTTAAATTTTAATAAATATTTTAAAGATACAAAATATTATTATCTTAAATATACTTATAGAAATTCTAATCAATTAATAAAAGTAAGTGTTTCTTTTATTATGAAAAACAAAAAACAATTAAAGAAGAATATAGAATCTATTAAGAATAATTTAAAACCAATTAAAATTGTATTTAATAAAACAATAGACGATATTATTAATAGAATAGATAAAGATTATTTAATTATAGGTAGAAATAATAAAGATATAGATAAGTTACCATATGATAATAAATTAACAATACATAGATCTAAAGGATTAGAAGCAAATAACGTTATATTAGTTAATTCTGAAAGCATACCCACTTCAATTAAAAATGAAAGAATATTAAGATTTGTATTAAATAATAAAGATTATATATTACATGAAGAAGAAAGAAGACTATTTTATGTAGCATTAACAAGAACAAAAAATAATATATATATAATGGTAAATAAAAAAATGAGTCCTTTTGTTAAAGAACTCATTCATGATTATTCTAATTATATAGAAATTATATTCTAGTAATTATCAGCTTTTAATTCAAAGAAGCTTTGTGGATGTGAACATACCGGACAAACTCCTGGAGCTTTCTTTCCAATTACTACATGTCCACAGTTACGGCATATCCAAATCTTATCTTCATCTCTAGAGAATACAACTTCGTCTTCTATATTCTTTAATAATTTTCTATATCTTTCTTCATGATGTTTTTCAATTGCAGCAACTTGTCTAAATTTAACTGCTAATTCTTTAAATCCTTCTTCTTCAGCTTCTTTAGCGAATGTATCATACATGTCAGTCCATTCGTAATTTTCTCCATCAGCTGCATCTTTTAAATTTTCAATAGTAGAAGAAATTTCTCCCCCATTTAATTCTTTAAACCACATCTTTGCATGTTCTTTTTCATTATTGGCAGTTTCTTCAAATATTGCAGCTATTTGTTCATATCCATCTTTTTTAGCTTTAGAAGCGAAATAAGTATACTTATTTCTCGCTTGTGATTCACCAGCAAATGCTGCTAATAAGTTTTGTTCAGTTTTTGATCCTTTTAATTCCATATAACTTTCTCTCCTTTTTTTATATTCATATTATAACATTAATTATAAAAAAAGAAACTATTTTAGTTTCTTTAATTTTGATACAAAAAATCCTTCATATAATTCAGATGGTTTAATTGTTAAAACTCCATCTATAGTTGAGGGTAATGTTTCAATAGTTGTACTAATTGGAATCACTTCCACTCTACCTTCTTGAATATACTTGTTGATAACTTCTTCGTTTTCAACTTTAAAAATCGAACATGTAGAATATATTATTTCATCTCCTACATTAACTAAGTTAATAGCCTTATTTAATAACTCTTTTTGTATATTACTTGATCTATTAACTAAATCTTCAGTTACAGTGTCTATTTCATCTACTATAATAGTACCTGAACCTGAACATGGAGCATCTAATAATACTTTATTAAATTTCATGAATTCATTTAATTTAGTAGCATCTTCAAATATAATACTAAAATGTTTTAATCCTTGTTTATCAAGATTATATTTTAGTTTTTCTCCTCTTAATTTATTCTTTTCAACAGAAGTAATTAATACTTTGTCATGAGTAATTGATGCTATTTCAGATGTTTTACCACCTGGAGCAGCTGCCATATCTATAATTGAATCATTATCATGATAATTAAAAAATAATGGTGGCAACATTGAAGATAAACTTTGAACGTATATTTTACCTTCTTTATATATATCTAAATCACGAAGATTAGTTTCATCTTCTAAAATAAAAGCATCTTTGAAATAATCTACTTTAGAATATTTTATATTATTAGTTTGTAAAAAAGATTCAATTTCTTCAACATCTGATTTTAAATTATTAACTCTAAATGTAGTTTTCTTTTTAACTAATCCTTCTTCTATATTTATTTCAGGATAATATTTATTTATTAAATTACGATAAAACATATATATATCACCTGCAGATATTATAACAAATAAAAAAGGTACTAACTAGTACTTTATAATATTACATAGAATAACATTCCACATATAATTACAGCTATCAAACTCATTACAACTAGTAATGGCAAAAAATCTACCATCACAAATTGTTTATGAATTTTATTATTAGCAGAGTTTGCTGCTACTGTTGGAGTATTATATCCTGGAAAATTTTGTTTTTGATAATTATACTTATTTGATTGTAAATTTGTTCCACATGAAGGACAATAATTAACATTAAAAGATTTATTTCCACAGTTTGGGCAAAACATGTTAACCCTCCTCCATTCTATATATATTATAATATCACATATTGATTAAATATGATATAATTTATATGGTGATAATATGGATAATAAAGTAGTTATTATAGGATGTGGAAATGTAGGAATGTCATATGCCTATGCTTTATTAAATCAAAGATCTTATGTTAATAAATTATACTTAATTGACTTAGATGAAAACAGAGTTGAAGGAGAAGTAATGGATTTGAACCATTGTTTAGCTTATGCTCCATCTAAAATTAGTATTAATGTAGGACATTATGAAGATTGCAAAGATGCAAAAATAGTTATGATAGCTGCTGGTGCAAATCAAAAACCAGGAGAAACCAGAACTGATTTAATATATAAGAACTCAAAGATATTTAAAGATATAGTAAATAAAGTAATGGCTACAGGATTCAATGGTATATTCTTAGTTGCTACTAATCCTTTAGATGTCATGACTTACTTAACATTTAAATATTCTGGTTTACCATATAACCAAGTTATTGGATCAGGAACTTCACTAGATACTGCAAGATTACAAAATATAATTGGTAAGAAACTATGTGTATCTCCTAAAAACGTTCAAGCTTATGTAATTGGAGAACATGGTGATTCAGAATTCATACCTTGGAGTAATGCAAATATAAGCTTACAAAATATAGATTTACTTTATAATCATGAAGAACTTGATGAAATTGAAAATGAAGTTAAAAATGCAGCTTATGAAATTATAAACAGAAAAGGTGCTACATATTATGGTATAGGAATGGCATTAGTAAGAATCACTAATGCTATATTAGGAAATGAAAATTATATTATTCCTGTTTCAACATATGATGAAAAGAATGATATATACATAGGATTACCTACAATCATTGGTAAAGATGGTGCTAGAAGAAGAATTAGACTTAAGTTAAATATAGATGAACAGCGAAAATTACAACATAGTATAGACATAATAAAAGAAAATTTAAGATCTATAGGAGAATAATTATGAGAAGAATAAAATATTTTATAGCACTTATACTTTCAATTATGATTGTATTACCAAATGTATATGCTGAAGAAAAGAAAGTAACATTTACGCATGAACAACAAAATGTTATAAACGATAATGGTGAATTAATTGGTGTTGAATTAACAATGAGCTTTCAAGGGTCTGATGTTGTAGCAATTCAACATGATATAGAATTTGATTCTGAAAAACTAAACTTAAAAGAAGTAACTGCAAATGGTTCATTTACTCTTACTCAAGGAGAACTTAAAAAGAAAGGTAAAAAAACATCAACAACAATGGTTATTGATGGTGAATACGCTTATTCAAATGCACCATATTTAAAAATGTACTTCGAATTTACTGATAAATTTGTTAATTACTCTACAGCACTTATTAGATTTACTAATGTTAAATCTGCAGGTTTAGCTGAAAAATTAATAAAAATGAATGGTAAAGAAATATCATTAACAATTACAGGTAATAACATGTTAAGTGCAACAGCAGTTGATATTGATGAGAAATTTACCATAAATGAATGGATAGAGCAAAACAAAACTTATTTATATATAGCTGGTGGAGTTATATTAGTATTAATAATATTAGATATATTATATGTAAGCTTTAAAAATAGAAAACAAGATACTCCATTTAATACAAATGCTAAATTTATTGATAATAATGCAAAGCATTTGAGAAATTCATTTACTGAAACTCAAGAAAATGAAAATAAACAAAATGGAATAGACCCAGACAAATACAAATATAAAAGTATTATATTATTTATGTTAGCATTAAGTATATTATCAATTGGTACAGTAATTGCTGTACAAGGGCAAAAGAATCAAGATATAAGGGATTATATAGTTGGTAAAAAAGGAAGTCTTAAAAAGGAAGATTTAGACATCTCTGGTGATGGAGAAATTGATGTATTAGATTTAGTATTTGAAAAGAATGTAAAAGATTATAAAATTATTAAAATAAATGAATGGAATACAGAATTCCTAAGAAATATGGATTTATACTTCATGGATTTATATCACAGTCAAATACCTTTAGAAGTTTATTCAGTTGAATATAATGTTCCTAAACATATTACATATACGACAACATATGATATTAATGCAATGGAATGTGAAAATGGTAAAATAGAAAACTTCAAAAAGATAGATAATAATGTTTCATGGACATATGAATTCGATTATACTTTAACTGAAGGAACTGATAAATGTTACATGCAAGCAGTTGCAAGTAATTAATACAATAAAAAACACATCTAACGATGTGTTTTTATTTTATACTCCGTAATAATCATATGATGTAGTCATCATTGAATTCATAAGATTCATTATTAATTCAATGAATGTTCCTTGAGTATTTTCACCAAGTTTAGCAAGCATAGCTTGTTGGTCTTCTTCAGTGATTTCTTCTACGTTCTTAGCATTAGCTACATCAAACGTTTTAATAGCATCAACTTTCTTAACTTCTACTCCTAATTTAACTGATCCTTTAACTGAATTACTTGCTTCTTTATATGAACCATTTAAATCGAAGTCATAATTAACACCAGTATTTTCTACTTTAGTTGAGAATGTTAAATTTAATTCTAAGTCTTTTCCAACAACACTAAACTTTAATGTGTCATCTCTATAAGAAATTGTAAATTTGTATCCTTCAATTTCTGTTTTAACTTCTTTAGAAGTTTCATCATATGTTAATTCATATTCAACTTTGCCTTGGCTGTTATACATTTTAATTGTAGTAACATTATTATTAGATAATGCAGTTAATCCAACTTCTCCATCAGATGTTACTTCTAATGCATTAAATTTTCCTGCTTTTGAAGTATAAATATTAAATTCTACTTTAGTATCTTTTTCAGCAACTATAGTTTGTTTGTCTTCTTTTAAATCATCTAATTCATCTAATAATTCTTCTTTAATATCATCAACTGATTTCATTTCATATTTAGCTAAAATATTTAAATATTCAGAATCTACTAAAATTTGATTAATAATACTAATTTGAACATCTTTCATATCCTTAGTTGTTAATGTAATAGTATTTTTTAATGCTTCAATTTGATTTCCTTCAATAGTGTAAGTTCCTTCAGATTGAGATAAATAATCATCTTTAATTGAATTTTTTACAAATGTTTTAGTTTTAGAATTAATTGTTTTTAAATCATTTGAATTATATTCTGGAGTTTTTTCAGCATATTCATTGATTTCATCCCATAATGTTGTATCTTTTAAATCTAATTTATAAGGTTGATCAAAAATATTAGAATTAATATAACCTACATCATTTTTTACAAATAAATCTAAATTAAGAATTTCTTTAGAATTTTGTGATGTACTAGCTTTAAGTGAAGCTTCCATTGCTTTAAGATTTAAAATATAATCTGCATTAAATCCAATATTCTTTAATTCTACTTTTTCACCTTGAATTGTTCCATCTACGTCTAAATTTAAGTCTGCTGACATATCAACAACATCATTCTTTAAACTATATGTGAATACTTTATCAGCAACATTTTCAACAAGTGATGCTTTACTAAATAAAGTATTAATTGTACCATCTACTACTTGTTTAGCTGTTACTTTATGGAAGAATAAGAAATATCCTCCAACTCCTCCACCAATTACTAATAATAATAGAACTACAATTATAATTGGTAATGCTTTATTTTTCTTTTTTTCTGGTACACCAATTGGTTGAACTGGTGGTTGAACCATTGTTGGTGCAACTGGTTGAACTGGTGTAACTGGTTGAACAGGTTCTGTTTGAGGAACTACTGTTTGAACCGGTTGTTGATTGTTAAAATCATTTTGATTCATATTAATTTCTCCTATCTATTTCTTCATTATTTATTATTTTAGTTATGTTACCTTCTGTTAAATCTTCAAATAACTTTTGGTCTTTCTTAACTAATCTATATAATTTCTTTTTAAACTTCTCACATTTAAAATCATCTACAGATCTATGAATGTCAGAGCCAAAGAAAGTTATATACCCTTTTTTTATATAATACTTTAAAGTTTTTTTAGCTTGTGAACCATACTTACCAAATAAACTTAAGTAATTACCTTGAAGTAATGCTCCTAATCTAATATAATCATATACTTTATCAGGATCTTTTTTTAAATAATCATATCTTTCTGGATGAGCAATAATTGGAACATAATTATGAGATATAAGTTCAAATATTATTTGTTGAGCTCTCATATCTTCATTATGTAATGGGAATTCAATAAGTACATATCGTGAATTATTCATTGTACTTATTTCTCCATTTTTAATTAATTCAGGTAACCCTTCGTCTGCCCATACTTCATTGCCTAAGTGTAATTTAATATTAATGTTTTCTTCTGCACATCTCTCTTTCAAAATTTTTAATAATTCTAATTTCTTTTTGTTATTAGCATTATATTTTGAATTACTAATATAATGTGGAGTAAGAATCATTTCATCTATTCCACTTTCTTGTGCATTTCTTAACATAGCAATTGAAGTTTCAATGTCTTTTGATCCATCATCAATAGAGAATAAGATATGATTATGCATGTCCTTCATTTTATTTCTTTTCTCCTTCTCCATAATATCCATAGTAACCGTAGTAACCATAGTATCCATTATGTCTTGACTTAGTCTTATTAACAACTACACCTGTAATTGGTGCACCCGCTTTTTCAAATGCTTTTTTTACATCACTTATATTTTCAATTCTTGTCTTATGATCAGAAACTACTAAAACATTAGCATCACTGAATTTTGTAAGAATTAATGTATCAGAAAGCCCTATAACTGGAGGACAATCTAATATAACGATGTCATATTTTTCTTTTAATAAACTAATTAAATTTTTGTTTTTTGAACTAGATAATAATTCAATTGGATTTGGAGGAACTGGTCCATTTGGTATTAAGTCAATATTTTTATATTTTGTATGACAAATATATTCTTTAATATCAACTTGTTCAGTTTTTGTTTCAACAACTTCTAATGGATTTTTGAAATTTAAAATCAAATTAGTAAATCCTTTTGAATTATCCTTAACAATATTAAATATTCTGTCTTGTCTACCTTTACGTAGATCACAGTCAATTATAAGTACTTTTTTATTTTCTTGTGCATAAGCACCTGCTAAGTTAGAACTAATAAAACTTTTACCATCACCTGGAGTTGGTGAAGTAACAAGAATAACTTTTACTTTTGAGTTAACTGATGCAAAGTGTAAGTTTGTTCTTATACTTTTAATAGCTTCGGAGAAACCTGACTTTGGATTGGTAGTTATGTATAATTCACTATTTTCGTTTTCCATGTTTTCCACCTACCTTTGGTACAGTTCCAAGTACAGATAAACCAAGTTTATCTTCAATTGTCTCTGGATCCTTAATTGATGTATCCATATAGAATATCATGAATAATATAACGCAACCTAATATAATTCCAACTCCACCATAGATTAAGTTTTCTTTCATTATATTAATATTATATGGTGTAGTTTCAAATGAAGCTTCATCAAGAATAGCTACATTCTTAATATCATAATAATTTGGAATTTCTTCAATAAATACTTTAGTTATTTCTTCCGCAATTTGTTGAGCTAATTTATTATCCCTATTTGATACAACTATACTTATAATTTGAGTACCTGTTACTTGAGATACTTTAATACTATCTTGTAATTCACTTACAGATAAGTCTGATTTTAAATTATAAATAACTTGTGATAGTACTTTTCTAGAAGTAATTATATTAGAATATGTAGAAGCTAAACTGTTATTTAATGATACTTCACTTGATGTTACTTGTTCTGCCTCACTTACTAATACAATTGTAGTAGTACTATGATACAATGGCGTTCTAAAATTAGCTGAATATATATCACCTAGTATTAAAACTACTAGGAAGGAAATAATTACAACATAAAATTTAGAAATGAAAAAATCAAATAATTCTTTTAAATTAATTTCTTCCATTTAGTTCCCCTCTATCCTACTATATATAATAATATCATAAGATACTATATTTTTAAAGATTTTTACTTAATTTCATTTATATTTTTATCACCAATTGGTGCTGATCCAAACGCTAATGAAGATGCATTAGAATCATAAGTATCATTTTGTACTGAATTTTCTTTATTTTTTTCTTCTTCAATATCTACAAATTCGTCTTCAATTGGTAATTCTTCTAGTTTATTTTCTTCTTTTACTTCTTCTACTGGTTCTTCAACTACATCGGAAGCAAATGAAGTATCTAGGAATTTATTACTTATAACATCTTCGTGATTCTTTATTTCTTCTTCTGTCATTACATTAATTGAAGCTTCATTTTTTTCAATTGGTCTAGTAAAATTAGCATTTGAATTAAATATTTCATTTTCTTCAAATTTATTTAAAGTATTATCTTGAATTTGTTGAATTTCTTCTTTTTTGGCTTTTTTACTTATGTTTATAAACACTATATATACTATAAAAATAAGTACTATTCCACCGCCAAAAACGATTGATTGTCCTAATTGGATTTTTTTAAAATCATCATCTGTATTATCTTTTATTTTTGATTCTAACTTAAATGAAGCACTCATGTCTTTCATCGAATCAAATTTCCATACTAAAGTTTTACCATTATTTTTTATATCATCTGCTAATGCGCTTGATTTAACGGGTAAATTTAAAGTTACTGTTGTAAAAACATCCTTATGATCTTTAGGATCATATCTTCCATTAAAATAATAATATGAACCATTTACTGTAAAAAGTTTATATTTAAAATCTAAATCATAAAGATACATTGCGTCTTTTTGACCACCTACGTTAGATTCGATATCTCCTAGTTTATATACACATGTATATGAGGCTTCGGAATCTCCATTATTATATTTAATATTAAAGTCATATTTAACCTTATCTAAATTTTTGTTTTTAGAAAAAATCTCTTCCAGTTTATTATGTACTTTTTGAGATGATTTATCACACATATAAGCGTTAACATCTCCGCATATCACATAATTAAACTCTTCCTCAGGAATAGATACTTTTTCTTTTAAAGTTACCTCTCTATTATCATCTACTGTTACTTCAATATCATATGAATATCCTGAAACAAAGATGGATAATAACATCATTAATAATACCCCATATATTCTTTTCATATTGTTCACCTATTATAATTATATCTTATAATATTGTAAAAAAAAAAGAGTTTTTCTTATATTATTTACATTTTAAATAATGAAAAAAATATATAAGATCAAAATATAATGATATAATCTATTTAGGTGATAAAAATGGTACAAGAATTAAAAGAACTATTAAAGAATTCATATAGTCCTTATTCACATTTTCCAGTAGCTAGTATTTTAATTACTAAAGATGGGAGAAAATATAAAGGTGTTAATGTAGAAGATGCTTCTACAAGAGCAGGTTCATGTGCTGAAAGATCTGCTATTTTTAGTGCTATTTCAGACGGCGTTAAAAAAGGAGAATTTAAAGAAATAAATATTATGGTTGATAATGGTGATATTAGTACTCCATGTTTTGTATGTAGACAAATGTTATTAGAATTATTTGACCAAGATGCGATTGTTAGATGCTTTTCTAGCACAGGTTCATTCAAAGAATATACAGTTAAAGAATTGACTCCATATCCATTTGGAGCTGATGATTTAATATAAAAAAAGATATCTTAATAGATATCTTTTTTATTTAACTAATTTTAATAAATCTTGTTTTTCTATACTCTTTTTATCTTCTCGATAAAATATTCTTTTTACAAATGTATCTTTTATATAATTGATTTCTTCTTCACTAAATTTTATAGTTCCATTTTCAATAAAATCAATTATATCTTCTTTTGTTATAGTACCATTTTCTACTTCCATCATTATAGAATTAAGCATTTGATCTGAAATTTTAATTTTTTCAGGTTCATTAGAATAAATTGATAATAATGAATAATTCATAAGTAATGATTCACATATATTACCCGCTACATTGTTCATATTCATAGATTCATCATTATCATCATTTTGTTTAAATGATTTATTTAATGTTGTTGATACATATTTTCTTGCTTTAATATTAAACTTAGTGATAATACTTGTTTCGATCAGAAATGCATCTACTATTTCTTTTATCATTTGAATTGGTGTTTCTTTTGTTGCATTAAAGATGTCTGTTTTCATAGGTGAATAAACTAGTGAGAAACCATCTCTATATGCTAAATAATTACTTAAAGAATCTAATGAATTAGAATATAAAACATTATTTGAAGATTCTATTTCAGTAGTCTTCTTAATATAACTCACTTTATTAGCCAATTCAGATATTAATTTATTTGTATATAATTTAGATTCATTTATTAATGATTTCAAATTATCGTTCATAAATTTTGAAACTGCATCAGCTGGAGAAATAGATGCCATATAATTATTCATACAATAAAGAATAAATTCCATTTTTTCTCTTCTTGCATCTTCAATATCAAAATCATAATCTTCTTCAGTTTCTGAATCTATTACATCGTTTAATAATTCTTCTTGTAAATTATTAATTCTAGCTAATATGCTTTCTTCTAAATCTGGTTCAGTACGAATGGTATATTCAAGTAATTTATTTAAATAGTTGTTCTTATCTCCATTTAAATAAGAGTTGAAATTGTCATCGAATACTTGTCTTGAATCAACAATTTCCATGACTAACCTCTTACATTAAATATGTTCCGTATGATGTTTCATCTAGTTCTTCTTCAGGTTCGTTAGGAATACCAGTTTGATATTCTCTTTCTTCATCTTCATCTACATTTAAAATTGTAGCTTCTGGTGTTAATTCATTATTCATACGATCTAAAACATATTTATCATCTTCACCATTAAATAATGTTAATAAGTCAAATCCTCTCATAGATTTGAAATATGCTAATACATCTTCATAATTATATTTTTGTAATAATGAAGTTATTGTATTAACCATCTTATCTTGGAATTTTTTAGTATATTTTCTGATTCCACTTTTATATTTTGGATCAGATACTTCTATTGAACTTTTAAAATTATCATATTCATTATAAATTACAAACATAATATCCATTACATATTCAATAGAATATGGAGTATTATTTGATATTGATTCAATAGTTGAACCTAATAATTCATATCTTTCTCCTTCATAAGTTTCGATAACATAATTCTTTCCATTTGATTTGTAAGATATTTGTAATTCATCATTTGTTCCGAATTCAACATATCTTGATGCAGCAACTGTTCCAGTGCTTACTTTAATTAAACTACTATCCATTTTTGATTTCCCCCCAATAAGCTCGAATGTCTCTATTATTTTTTAGTTTTCTTAAAGCTTTGGCTTCTATTTGTCTGATACGTTCACGTGTAACACCGTATTGTTTACCGATTTCTTCAAGAGTATATTCTCTATCACAATTAATAGCTAATCTCTTAAATAACACGTCCATTTCTTTATCAGAAAGCCTACTTTTAACAATTTTAATTAGTTCTCCTTGTACATGGTTAGAAATAGCAGCTTCAGCAACATCAGTGTCTGGAGATTCAACATAATCTCCTAAAACAGATTGTTCACCATGTTCTTCCTCACCAATAGGTTTGTCTAAGCTTACAATTTCTTGAGATATCTTTTTCAATTCTCTAATCTTTTCAATATCCAATCCAAAATTTTCAGAAGCTTCTAAATCAGTTGGTTCTCTTCCATTCATATTTAAAAAAACAGTACAATATTTTCTATACTTATTAACTTTTTCATGAATATGAACTGGTAATCTTACAGTTCTAGATTGATCAGCTATACTTCTTGTAATACCTTGTCTAATCCACCATGTTGCATATGTAGAAAATTTAAATCCTTTATCAACATTAAATTTTTCAACAGCTTTCATCAATCCTATATTTCCTTCTTGAATTAAATCTAGAAAAGCTAATCCTCTACCAACATAACGTTTTGCAATTGATACAACTAAACGTAAGTTAGCTTCCGCAAGTTTTTGACCAGCTTCAATATATTCTTTTGAATCTACTGGATTATTAAGTAAAATTTTTCCAAGTTCAACTTCTTCATTTACTGTTAATAAAGGATATGAACCTATTTCTCTCAAATATTGTTTAACTATATCAGTTTCAATATATTTTTCATCTTTAGCATTATATTTTTGATTTTCTTTTTTTGGTATAACTAATTCCGGCTCTTTATCATCAGAGTCTATATTATCATATGTTATTTCAATATCATTAATAGAAATATATACATCTAATATATTCTTTGCATATTCAGATAATAATTCAGTTTTATCACTTAATTCATCAAAAGATATTTTATTATCATTGATAATAGTAGAAATTAAAACATTTAATAAATCGTTTAATTTTTCACTACTTTCCACAATAGTTTGAAGTTCTTCAAAAGAAATATTTCTCTTTTTTGGTAAACACTCTTTAGTAACCTTATTTAGCATTTTGATTAATTGAGTTTCATTGTTGACTGCCATTCGTGTTCCACCCCCTTAACTAATTGTTTTATATTGTATTACACAACATAAAATATTGCAAATAAAAATAGGCTATTAGCCTATTTTCTCATATAGTCTTTTGCATCCTTCATATATCTCATTATATACTTTTTCGAAATTATTAGTATACCAAGGATCTTCAATGTCATTTTCTGTTAGTTTTATAATATTTTTCTTATCGCCAAACATAGTTATTAGTCTATCTTTATGATAATCCTCTAAGACAATAATATAATCTGATTCATCAAATTCCTCTTTTGTGATTTTATGAGCAAAATGATTATCAATTTTTATATTATTTTTATAAAGAATTTCTTTAGCAGGTGGATATATATCGTTTCCATATTCTTCATTTGATAAACCAGATGATGATACATCGAATTTATTATGAACATCTAAAGATTGGAATATATATTGTGCCATTGGTGATCTGCAAATATTACCTAAACAAACGAACATTACTTTCATTTAAATATATCTCCTTCACATCATCTTCCGATAATTCATATAACTTAATTCTTTCGCCCAAGTCTTTTATCTTAGTAAAACCTAAAGATAAGTAGACATTTTCCTCAAACTCAGTTAATGCAAAACCTAGTATACCATGAATATATATCCTTTGTCTTTGTTTTTGTTTAATAAATGATGAAATTTTTTTACAAATCATGTTAATTGTTTGTTCTTTTTCATATTCTTTTTTAACATTTATGCTTTCAAACACTATATATGCTTTTCTATTAGCCTTATATTTTATAATTTTATCTAAATCAATTTTATGTGGCATCTTTTTTAATCTTTTAAATCTTTGATATTCTTCTGGAACAATATTAATGTAATTAATATATCCACATAATTCATGTTTATATTTAATTGCAAATAATGAATCTTCATTTCTTTTATATACTTCTTTTTGATATTTTGGATCCCATGTGTTTTCAATACCATAGTTTTTCAAATCTAATCCATATATTTTATTTATAGTTTTTTTAGTTAAATATCCATATTTAACAATTCTAAATTTAGAAATATGCATTAAACGAGAATATCCTAGGAATAATACACTTATATTACATAGAACAACTACTATATCATTGAATGCTCCTACAAATGATAATATTAAAATATCATATATAGTCCATAGAGTATTTGATATTATTGAGCATGCGTTTGCAGTCTTTGAATCTCTTGATGCTCCAAATGAATCTAATAAACTTCCTATTACTGGTAAACATGCATACCAATGTCTTATAGTTAATAATCCAATTAATATATAAATAAAGATAGATACAATAAATATTTCCCTATCTTTATCAGTTTTGTAATATAACCACGTTTTAATTAATTCAACTAAGCATATTAATAAACCAGCATCTGCACCTAACATCAAATATGATATTACATCAAATACACATACACCAATTTGAACATATAATAATTCATCTATATCTTCTCTAGTGTAACTATATAATAAAAGTAACCATGAGATAATACCTAATATTTGAGCAATTATAATAATAATTGTTGATAAGTCCATATTTATCTACCTTTCCTTAAATATTATAAAATAAAAAACAATATTTTCATATTGTTTTTTAGTCTTTTAAAGATGTTTCACAATAATGACATCTATATATTTGATTCTCTTTATCTGTTAATACAAATATTTGATCTAAATCCTTTTCAACTGATGTTATACATCTTGGATTTTTACATTTTGCTACATTAACTATTTTCTCAGGCAAGTCTATTTTCTTCTTTTCAATTAATTTTTCCTCTTTAACAACATCAACTGTTATATTAGGATCAATAAATCCTAGCTTATCTAAATCGATATCTATTAATCTATCAATTTTAATAATATCTTTTCTTCCCATCTTTTTAGATTTTGCATTTGTAATTAACGCTACTTGGCAATCTAAATTTGCTAAATTTAATTGTTCATATATTTCCATAGCTTTACCAGCTTTTATATGATCTAATACATATCCATTTTTAATACTATCTATATTCATATTATTTCACTCCTAACATATACATAATTAAAGCCATTCTTATATATACACCATATTCAGCTTGTCTAAAGTATGCTGCTCTTGGATCATCATCTACATCAGTAGATATTTCATTAACTCTAGGAAGTGGATGCATTATACATAGATCTTTCTTTGCATTTTTTAGTTTATCAAGATTTAAAATATAGTAATCTTTTAATCTTATATAGTCTTGTTCATTGAAGAATCTTTCTTTTTGTACTCTAGTCATATATAAAATATCTAAGTCTCCCATATATTCTTCAATATCATTTGTTTCAATATATTCAACACCTGATGATTCAAGTACCTTAATCATATATTCAGGCAACTTTAATTCATCTGGTGATATAAGAACAAATTTAATGTTTTTATATCTTAACATTGCATTTATTAATGAATGAACTGTTCTACCAAATTTCAAATCACCACATAATCCAATTGTTAAATTATCTAATCTTCCTTTTTCTTGTGAAATTGTTAAAAGGTCTGTTAGCGTTTGAGTAGGATGGTTATGCCCTCCATCTCCTGCATTAATAATTGGAACACTTGATTTAACTGAAGCAACAAATGGTGCTCCTTCTTTTGGATGTCTCATTGCTATAACATCAGAATATCCTCCAACTACATGAATTGTATCCGCAACTGATTCTCCTTTTGACACAGATGAACTTGATGCTTCAGAAAAGCCTAATACATTTCCTCCTAGTCTTAACATTGCACTTTCAAATGAAAGTCGTGTTCTTGTACTTGGTTCAAAAAATAAAGTAGCTAAAATTTTACCATCACATTTATGAGAATATTTATCCGGTGATTTGATGATATTTTTAGCTACTTTAATTAAGTCATTAATTTCTTCTACTGAAAAATCTTTTATGTCTATTAAATGTTTCATATAATCCTCCTTGTTGTCTTAAAACATTATAGCAAATATATATAAAAATATATATAAAAAAAGAAGATATTAATCTTCTTTTTTAAATGAATTTATAACTTCAACTAATGAGTTATTAACAACTGCTTTTGTTGTAGTTGTTGTTGTAGCTACAGTAGTTTTTTGTTCTTCGTTAGTTACTGTATTTGTTTTAATACATTCACCATTTATATTAGTATACCCATCAATACAAACAACTTCTTCTTTATTCTTATTAGTAGTTACAGCAATACTATGATTAATAGTCATGATTGCTCCTGCTGCAAGTCCAATACAAATAATAGCAATTAATGTACCTTTACTAAATATAATTTCACTTAATGAAGGTTTGTCATCACCAATATATTCAGGTCTATCTATTATTTTAATTTGTCTTGTAGACATTAAATCTGGTTCAATTAATTCTTCATATTTAGTTTTATTCTTAATAGCTTTAATTGGAAGTTCAATTGTTGGAGATTCTACTACTTCTTTAGCTTTTTTTACTTCTCTAGCAGTTCTAGGTTTTTCAACACTATAAATTAAATCAAATTTAATATTTACTAATTCATTTTTCTTATCTCTAAAATCAATAGATTCAATTTCTTTGTCGCCTGTATAATTAATTTTTTCAATTGTACCTACTACAATTCTATTAGCAAATTTTATACATACCTTTTCTGTAGATGTTGCTTTTATTTTATTTTTTAAATCTTTATAATAATCATCTATTATATCCATAATAAAGTCATAATCTACATCATCTAGAATCAATTTCATTCTTTCGTACATTTCTTCATTCATTCTATAATTATATTTAGAAGGAAAATGTACTCCTCTTGACTCTAAAAAATCTATATAATCTTTTAATACAACTTTTAGATTCATATTATCCACCCTATTAATAATATACCATTTTTTCAATTAATTTTAAAGCAATTAATAATTTATATCCTTAAATATCTCTGATTTTATGTCAATTATATCCTTGATTGGGACTTTAGTATTATCATTTAATAATAAATAATTATCAAATAAATTTATTTTTTTAACCATTCCTTCTATATCAATATATTTACCACCTGATTTTTTTAAATCATTAATAAAGTAAGTTATTATTACAATAGGTTTATTTTTTATATTTAATTTTATCAGATTTAACTTATTAGAAATTATTTCTTTTAGTCCATCATCTATTTCAATTCTTTTATCTGTTAATCTTGCTGTTTCAGATATATCATCTTCAAATCCTGTTAATGCTGCAAATGGAGCGAATTGTGCTGCTTTTTGTTCTCTAGATAAATGAGGATGTTTAGAGGAAACATGATGTGGCAAGTTAATAATATCTGAGTATTTAAGTTGTGCATTCATCCTTTATGGCCTCCTACTCCTTCATTTCTTTGTATTGTTGTAGCAGCTTCTTCTAGATTCATGCCTTTTAATATAGCATTCTTACCATATTTCTTTTTAATATCTAGTAAAGCATGTTGTAATTCTCTTTCTTTAATTTCTTTTTTTCGTTCTTCTTTGATCTTTTTATTTAAAGATTCGTAATCTGTGAATAAATCAAATTGTTGAACTTTTGGTTCATCATCTTTGGTCAACTCTTCATTTACTACCTTATTAGCACATATGTTTATTCTTCTAACATATAATCTAAAATCTATAATACGATCATATAACTCTAATATCTTATCCGTTAATATTTTCGTACTACTTGTTTTATGGTCTATGTTAATAGTTCCATGTGCATGTTTAGGAATTGGTCTTCCATATACATCTGTTGTAATTTCTCCATCATATATTCTTTTAATTTTAGGATCTGTTAAATTAATAACATCGTATCCTATATCTAATACAATTTGATCAGTTACTAAACATTTATCAACTAAATCAAGTGATAATAAATCTGCCATTTCTCTTATTATTAATTTTGTTTCTTTATAATTGTATGGTCTATGAAGAACTTGACCTGATGAAATACTATTGAATGAAGGTTTGTATTTTTTTATATCATCTAAGTTAGTATCATCATATCCCCATGCATGGTCTATTAATGTTTCTGCATTTATTCCAAATAATTTATATAAAAGATCCTCATTATAATGAGAACATTCTGCAATATCTCCCATAGTATACATATTGTGTTCTTCTAATCGCTTCGCATAACCTCTTCCAACTCTCCAGAAATCAGTTATAGGTTTATGAGTCCACAAAATATTTCTATATGATTGTTCATCTAGTTCTGCTAATCTTACACCAAATTCATTAGCATCTGCGTGTTTAGCAACTATATCCATTGCAACCTTAGCTAAATACATATTTGTTCCAATTCCTGCTGTTGCTGTAATACCTGTTGTTTCGTATACATCTTTAATCATTTTTGTAACTAGTTCTCTAGCACTCATTTTATAATAGTCTAGATAATGTGTTACATCTATAAATACTTCATCAATAGAATATACATATATATCATCTCTTGAAATATATTTTAAATATATATTGTATATATCTGTCGAATATTTCATATATAATCTCATACGAGGTGTTGCTATTATATAATCTAATTCTTTACTATTATCACTTTTTAAAATAGCATCTGAATATGATTTGCCATTGAATCTTTTACATATTTTTAATCTGTCTTTGTTAATTTCTTTAACTTTTTGAACAACTTCATACAATCTTGATCTACCTGAAAGTCCATATTGTTTTAAACTAGGAGTTACTGCTAAACAAATAGTTTTTTCAGTTCTTGATGAATCAGCAACAACTAAATTAGTATCTAATGGATTCAATCCTCTTTCAACACATTCTACTGAGGCATAAAAACTTTTTAAATCAATACACATATATGTTTTCATTTTATACCTCCATATGTTTAGTATACCAAACACTAGTTCGTATATCAACACATAAAAAAATATAACTTGTAAAGTTATATCTTTATCTTCTTTTTTGCTTCAAATAATGTAAATGTTAATAGTGCTAGTGAAATACTAATACCTATGAATGTTATAATAGTTTGCGCTATAGGTTGTTCATATACTTTTAAGAATGTATATGGACCATTTAAAACTTTTAAAATGTTTAATGAATAAACAACAACTGAATATAATATAGTAAATATTGTACCTTTAAACATAATATCATTTTTAGTAGTTCTATATTTTTCAAAGAATAAATAACTTACAAATGATATTATAGGACATAATGTATGGAAAAATATAAATTCATTTTTTATCATCATTTCATATAATCCAAATTCATTTGATAAGATAAATAATGTAACAAAGAATGTTAATGATAAATTAAGTGTTGTTGTAAATCTAAATATATTAATTATTTTATTTGATGCTTTTCCACGGTAGTAATAAATAACATACATAATTGATGCAAGTAAACATATTAAGTTACTATCTACTGTATATAATGCTGGTGTTAATTCTTCACCAGTTTTATATGCAATTATAAAACCTAATACTTCAAAGATGATTAACAAATAATTTAAAATTAATGCTATTTTCTTTTTCATACCATATTACCTCATTTTTATTTTATCACTTATATAATATTGAGTATTAAAATTATTCAATCATTTACGTGATATTATGTAAAAAAACAGCTATTTTTTAGCTGTTTTCTTCTTTCTTCTCTTTTTAACTGGTTTATTATCTACTTCTTTAAATCTTGCAATAGATATAATTGCAGATACTATTTCTAATACATTTCCAATTAATATAATATGTGCACCTACATATATATTATAGCATCCCCATAAGAATCCACATAATACCATGACATATCTAATCCATTTTGGATTTTTGAAATATGTAGATACAAATAAAATAATATTTATAATCAATGGTAATAATGATCCAGGTCCATCATAGAATATAAATGTAAAAACAAATAATAAAATTATAAATAAAGTTAATATTATAAATGGTATTTTTTTATTTCTTTTTTCATATTCTATAAAAATAACATCTTTTGATTCTTCTAATACTTCTATACTTACTCCTGCCCATGCACCTTTTATAATATATATAATTAAATAACATATAGATGCAAATATTTGAGTAATTAATATATTCTTTTTATCTTTAAATTGAACTGACATTATATATAAGAATATAGATAAAATTGATACTATTATATATATTGAGTTTATTAATGTTGTTGGCATATTATCATTCCTTTTTATCCTAATAATATTATAACAAATAAAAAGATATTATTAGTTAATAATATCTTTATGTTTACATTAATTAAGACTATCTATAGAAAAATCTTCAATATATTCTTCATTGACTAATTCTTTATAGATTTCAGAACAAACGTCATGATCTATAAATTCAATATCAATTATTATTTTATTATACAAATCTTTATCTATTTTAACCAATATATCTTTTAAATTATTGTAATGACCTTCTATCTCATTATATAAATCAAAAGAAGGTTTTCTTTCTAAATAACTATCAATTAATTTATCATATATTCTAATTTTCATATGTAAGTCTATATTATCTTTTAGGTTTACTTTAGTTACTATTTTATTATATAAATTTCTAAATTGTTTTAGTAAATATTTAGTTTTAAATAAATAATATATTTTATAATTCTTATTAATTTCAGTATCTACATACTTTAATAATATAGCATATATATGTTTACAATTATGTTCATCACATGTACATGATGATTCTATAGTTTTATCATCATGTATTTCAATTGATATTATATGTTCTATATCATCTTGAATAACTCCAGATATATCATTTGAATTACAATTATATGATTTTATTTTATCTAAAACATAATATTTAATGCCTTCTGATTTAGAGGATTCAGAAAAACATTTATCAAATGTAGTTAAATAATCGATTTTATTATATTGATTATCATCAACATTTTGAACATTTAACTCTTCTTCATCATATTTTAATTCAGGTTCATCTTCCAAAGTATCAAAAGTAAATTCAGATAAAAAATCTCCAAATTCACTTATTCCTATTAACATTTTACCTAATCCATATTCCATCAAACTCAACATATAAACCCTCTTTTCTTGGTTTTATATAATAATATAATATATTGTTATTTGCAAATTAAAAAGGAACGCATAAGTGTTCCTTTTATTGTCTATAATAAATTAAATTATTTAATTGATTAGTATAATAATTTGATTTATTAACTAATTCAGATGCTATTCTAAAATCAATTACAAATTGTTCATATGTTTTTCCAAATGAATTTAATACTTCATATTTTCTTGGAGTTAACATATCTTGAATAACAAATATAATATTATTTAATATTATTTTTTTGATTTCTACATCATAAATTTGAGTATATAAAAATTCATATACTTCTAATATATCATTCATTCTTTTTAAATGAAGATTAATAGCTGCTAATGCAAATTGATTGCCATCCATATAATAACCACGGCAAGTTAATTCTACTTTTTTAATAAAGTCAATTGCGCGTGCAACTTTTATATTTCTTGATTCTTCATTAGCTTTAATATCTTTTACTAAAGAAGTTGTAATTTTAGAAAAATCTAAATTAATATAATTATTAAATTCTTCAAATGCTTTTTCTAAACTATCTACTTCTGTTTTTTTAGTAGATTTAGTTGTTTTCTTTTCTTCTTTAACTTCTTCTTTTTTTGCTCTTGGCATATTATAATCCCTCTTTATCTATTTTATATCCATGATCTAAGAATAACTTAGATAATGGTTCATCTTTATATCTATTATAATACGAAGTATCGAATAATACTCTCTTTAATTTATCTTTTTCTTTAAGTTTATATGTTATTTTAGGTTTTTTAATTGATAACTCTTTTAATATATGTCTTGTATAATCTACTAATACTGTTAATTGACATCCAACAGTTATTGAAATAGATACAACTAATATCATCTCTTCATTATGTATATATGTATTTAATACTTTTTCTAAAATTCTTACATTAAATTGATCTTGGAAATAGCCAAATACACCAACTAAAATACACATTGAAGTTAACCAAGTTTTAAATTTTCCTAAGAAACTTGATAATGTTGTTGCACCTCTTATTGCTGCAATTAAATTTACTAAAGCAATTGCAGCTTCAAGTCCGAATATAAAATAATATATATTATAATAACTTGCTACTATTAAAAGCATGACCATTCCAAATACTTTATCAGCTACTTGGTCAGCGACTTGGCCAAACAAAGACTGTACTTTAAACTTCCTTGCTAGTAGGCCATCAAAGAAATCTGTTAATAAAAGTATCGCAACAGAAACCAATGTAACTACTGGGTTACAATAGTTAAAAAATATAGGTAAAATAAGTGTACCAATAATTCTGGATAGAGTTAGACAATTTACAAAAACCTTCATATAAACCCTCCATGGGCTTACTATAGCACTAAATCATTGATTTTACAACATTTTTACGTAAAAGAGATAGTCAACGACTATCTCTTAATATCTTTAATAATTGAATCAACATCCACCTTATATTGTCTGTTTAATTCATCAATTGATCCATGTTTAATAAATTCATCTGGATATGAGTAATATTTAGCATACTTAATAGTAATATTGTTATCTGAAATAAGCTCTTTAATTGATGATGATAAACCACCAATAATAGTTCCATCTTCAATAACTATTACTCTTTTTGTCTTATTAATAGATTCTAATATTAATTTTTTATCTAATGGTTTTAAGAATCTTACATTTATTAAATCACAAGTCTTGTTCATATCTTTTAATTTATCAACAACATTTTTTCCAGTTGATACTTTAGAACCTATTGTTATAACCGAATAATCGTTTCCTGTTTCTAATAATTCTGCTTTTCCAACTTTAATTGGAGTATGTTTAGCAAAAGATAAATCTTCTCCACCTCTTGGATATCTAATAACAACTGGTTTATTTAATGAAATAGCAAATTCCATCATCATTTCTAATTCTTTAAAATCTTTAGGTGCCATGATTATTATATTTGGAACAATTTTAAAGAACGCCATATCAAATACACCTTGATGAGTTTCTCCATCCGCTCCAACTAAGCCAGCACGGTCAACACACATAATTACTGGTAAATTTTGTGCGCATATATCATGGATTACTTGATCATATCCTCTTTGATAGAATGATGAATATATTGAAACAAAAGGTATCATTCCTGATTTAGCTAATCCTGCGGCAAATGTTAATGCATGTTGTTCTGCAATACCTACATCAAATAATCTATCAGGATATTTTTCTTTAAACTTACTTAATCCAGTTCCTTCAGACATCGCTGCAGTTATAGCGACTATGTTTTTATTTTTAGAAGCTAAACTAATTAACTTTTCTCCGAACACTTTTGAATAATCATCTTTCTTTTTAGAAAGAGATGCACCTGTTTCAATTTCAAATGGTGATACGCCATGATATTTAGAAGGTGTTGATTCTGCTGGTTCATATCCTTTACCTTTAGTAGTTAAAACATGTACTAAAGTTGGACCATCTAATTCTTTAACTTTGCTTAATAAAGTTTCAAGATCCTCTATATTATGTCCATCTACTGGTCCAACATATCTTATTCCTATTTCTTCAAAATACATTCCTTTAACAAACATTTGCTTAATTATATTTTTTATTCCAACTACTATCTTAGTAATAATTTTTCCAAGTACTGGGATCTTTTCTACAGCTTTTCTAATTTTATCATTTATAGATCTATAATTTTTTCTTGTTCTTAAGTCTGTAAGAAGATCATTCATTCCTCCAACATTTTCTGAAATAGACATTTCATTATCATTAAGAATAACAATCATTCTAGTCTTTGATGAACCTAGATGATTTAAAGCTTCTAAAGCCATACCACCTGTAAGTGCTCCATCTCCAATTACTGCTATAACATTTTGCTTTTTATGTTTTAAATCTCTAGCTGTTGCAATTCCTAATGCTGCAGATATAGAAGTACTAGAATGTCCTGTATTAAAAGTATCAGTTTCTGATTCTTCAGTTTTAGGGAAACCAGATAATCCTTTATATTTTCTTAAAGTTTTTAATTGTTCTTTTCTTCCAGTTAATATTTTATGAGTATAAGATTGATGTCCTACATCCCATATTATATTATCTTTAGTAACATCAAATACACTTTCTAATGCAATAGTTAATTCAACTACTCCTAAATTAGAAGCAAGATGTCCCCCATTTTTAGATGTAATATCTATAATATATTTTCTAATATCACTTGCAAGTTCATTTTTCTCTTGTAATGATAACTTTTTTATATCATTTACTTTATTAATTCTTTCTAGCATATTAAAACCCCATTTGCTTCACTTATTTTAATATTTTATATAAATAAAAACAAGTATTTTATAAATGTATTGTAAATATAAATAAAAAAAGAATAGAATTACTTCTATTCTCTATTGGTTTTTAATATCTTTATGTTTAAAGAATAATAATATACCGATTAGCAATAATATTATTGTAGAAACACATATATATATAGCTTTAGATAAAACTAAATATTTTGAATCTGTTATTCCTCCAAATAAGTATGCATTTAGATCCCAGTTAACAAATGGTAAATATGAGATAACTGGTTTTGCATCTACATACATTTCTAATATTCCTGCTGCTGCGTATGTAACAATTCCTACAGCTGTTGATACACCATTGTTAGTAAATAATACTGATATTAATACAGTTATTAATACTAATATTATAATTTCTGGTAAAATACATGCAAACTTTAATAAGCCAGTAAATAATGTATTAGTACATATAACTGAATGAGAATTATAACTATACATAACAACTGGATCAAATATTGTTTTAAGTGTTCCATTTAATATTCCTAGAACAATACATTGTCCTATAGATACTAATAATACAAATAACATTATAGTTAATAATATAGCAATTATTTTTGAAACAACTATCTTACTTCTAGTAAATGGTTTAACTAATAATTGTTTAATTGTTCCTTTATTAAATTCATCTGCTATTACAGAACTTGATACAAGTACAATACAAACAACAACAAATATTGATACTGTACTAATTGAATCTATAAATTCAAATTGGGCATCTGTATTTTTATAATCATCTTGTATCAATCTATTATCTAATTTATATTTGCTTGTTTGAACACTATATTCTATTTTTCTTTTTTGTAATAATTCATTTCTAGTTTTTATTTTTGATTCATCTTTTTCTAAAGTTAAATATGATGTGTATTGTGTTAAATAATTATTTATAAATTCTGATGAATCTTTAAAAGTATAAGGTATATTATTTTCTAATCTATAATTTAATAAATATATTTGTTCATTTGTTACCTTTTTACATGTTTCATCATTTTCACATTCATTATGTTTAGCTTCTTCTAGTTCTTCATTAATTTGTTTTTTCCAGTCAAAATTATCTAAATCTAACACTTTTTGATCAATTTTTAGCTTTAAAAGTTCCGCAGTTTCTGGTTCATTATATAAATATATATTAGAAAAATATGATACATATAATGGTTGAATTTCATTTATAATAAAATAATATTCAGGAGAATAATATGTCATATTCTTATTATTATTATTAATTATTTTTAATGTTTCTAACCATGCTTTTGAATCAACATAATGTTCATCAATCTCAATGTTTTCAGTTTCGTATTCTTTAATCATACTTTCGTAGTTTTCAATATTCATATTATATGACATGATTCTTAAATCCATATTATTTAACCATGTTAATAATCCTGTTACTACTATAGATACTCCGAATACTATATATATACCTTTTTTATGAAATATTTTAAATAATTCATTTTTAATAAGCTTAATCAATTGTATTACCTCCAGTCATTTTAATAAATGCATCTTCAAGAGACATTTCTTCTTTTATTACTTGTCTTACTTTATATTTATTATTTAGAAGTTCTAATAATAAATCAGATACATCATCATCTTCAATGAATACTTCAATAAGATAATCACTTATAACATTGTGTTCTTGTTTTATATGTTTACTAATTCCTTTTGTTTTATCTAAGAATATCTTATATCTTGATGAATCATATTTCTTTAAATTTTTAACTGAAGAATTTGATACTACATGGCCATTTTGAATAATACATGCAGTTGTAACAAAGTTGTCTAATTCGGATAAGTTATGCGATGAAATTAAAATTGCCATCTTTTCTTTTTTAGCTAGTTTAACCAATAACTCTCTTACATCCTTTATTCCTTCAGGATCTAATCCATTTGTAGGTTCATCTAAAATTAATACTTTAGGATTATGTAATATTGATGCTCCTATTCCTAGTCTTTGTCTCATACCTAATGAATATTTAGATACTTTATCATCAATTCTTTTTCCTAATCCTATAATATTTATTACTTCGTCAATTCTTTCCTTTGTAATACCTTTATAATAATTAGCAATTAATTGTAGGTTTTGTCTACCAGTTAAATACATATATAAATCTGGAGATTCAACTATTGCTCCTACTCCTTTAATTGCTTTTTCAAAGTCTGTAACAATATCATATCCATCTATTGTTACGGATCCTGATGTTATTGATTGTAATCCCAACATTAATTTAATGGTTGTGGTTTTACCTGCTCCATTAGGTCCAATGAAACCAAGTATTTCACCTTCATCTATTACAAAATTTACATCATGTAAAACTTGTTTCTTTCCAAATTTTTTGTTTAGATTTTTTACTTCTACTAAACTCATATTATCACCTGTTTATATTATAGCATTTATCAACAATTTATTTTTAAACTATAAGATATGTTTACATAAAAAAAAGAAAGTATGTAAATACTTTCTATTTTGCCATTACTGATTTATTTGATAAAGGTAATATTAAATATCCTTGATTTTTTAAATCATCAATTATATCAGGTAATATTTTAACAGTACCTGCATTATAATCATGCATTAATAGAACCATTATTTTTTGATCCTTACATGTATCCTTATACCAATTCCATTCTGATTTTTGAGCTAGTCTTTTATCAGATCCATCTCCAGTTTCACAAGTCCAATCAACATATTTATATTCTTTATCATGTAGTTGTTCTATAATTGAATCTCTTACATGATATGTATTAGCTGTTTCAGATCCACCTGGAAATCTAACTAAGTTAGTTTTATATCCTGTTATATTATATAAATAATCTTCTAATTGATTTACTTGACTCATGAATGAATCTGTAGATTTATATAATCCTTTTCCTATATTATGATACATAGTATGATTTGCTAATGTATGTCCTTCATCAACAATTCTTTTATATCTATCTTCGGCATCTTTACCTAGTACAAAGAAAGTTCCTTTTACATCTTTTTCTTTTAGAATATCTAATACTTGATATGTTAATTGATATGGACCGTCATCAAATGTAAGATATGCAATCTTTGCATCTGACTTTCCTTCTTGAATTTGTTCTTCAAGCTTTCTGATATTAGAAAAATATTCTTCCTTTATAGTATTAATAGAATCATCTATATTACTATATTCATTTATTCTGTTTTCTAATGTTTTAATATTGTTGTTTAATAGTATATTATTATTTATTTCTTTGCGTAATAGTTTATTTTCATATTTCATTTTTAAATCTAGAGACATTATTAATGATGCAAGTATGCTAAATATTACTAATACTATTGCATAGTATTTTGAATTTCCTTGTTCCATTTTTCATACCTTTCATATTCTTCTACTTTTGTTTCATTTTCATCAATAACGTCTGATAATTCTTTTTCTTTTTGTTCTATATTCTTTTCATCTCTTAATTCTTTTTGTCTTAATTGGTCATATAATTCGTTGTTGTTATTAACTGTTTTTACAACATCCATACCAATTAAACAAATAAGAACTATTACAAATAAACATACTATTCTTCTCATTTTTATACCTCTTTTATAAAGAGTATCCTAATCCTATTAATACAATAGAAATTATAGCTACTATTGCTAATTCAATTAAAATTAGTTTACTACTTTGTTCATACATTGATTTTATTTTATCTCTTTTATTTTTATTATTAATATTTTTCCCTATCAATACTTCACTAGTATTTATATAATCTTCAACATTATCAGTATATACGCTTCCATATTTTTTATCGTATCCAGCATATTTCTTTTCAGGAATAAGCGTTGCATATAATTTACCCATTATAAAGAAAGATACTGTTATACCTATTGCAAATCCTAACATTATAGTAGCAATTGGAAATAATACATACGTTGTCATATAAACTAATCTAATAGACTCAGATGCACATGAAAGCAAACATAATAAAATACTTGGGATTAATCCATATGCTAATCCTACTTTAGACATAATAAATGTTCTTTTCTTTATTATTGCATCATATCTTTCAGGAGCATTTAAAACCATTTGTCTAATCATATTATATAAATAATCCAATCTATGATCTGTTGAATTAATTTTGGTTTCTATCTTAATTCTATCTTCATACACATTCAAATCTATGTCTTGATAAATATATTGTACTTCTTTGCCTGGGTATACAACACTATAATTGAATGTAAATTTAATCCATATACTTTTTATCTCAGATAATCTATTAGTATATATTTCCATGAACTGATCATAATTATCTATATCGGATTCTGTATTATCATGCATATTAACATGGAATGATAATTTGCATTTACTATCATTAAATGGGTTTTCTTTTTCTTTATAATCAAAGAATTCGTTTTTCTTCTTTAATGCTTCATCTATTTTATTATACTTGATAATCAAAGAATTCATTTCATCCACTATATTTTTAATATCTTCTGATGATATTATTTTATTTTCTGCTTTTATAGTAGAATCATAATTATTATATTCTTCTACTTTTTCTTCAGGATACTTTTCCTTAAGTGTCTCATATTCTTGTCTATTTTGTTCTAGATATTTTTCATATACACTTCTTGCATATCTTAATGCTTCTTGCTTTTTTTCAATTTGTTCATATTTGCTAAAAATGCTTTTGACTCTTTCTTCCATTCCTGGTAACCAAATAGGTGTTTCACCTTCAACTTCAACATAAAGTTTTTCTTGTAAGTCTCTTGTTGCACATCTTAACAAACCAAGAACTGCTCTAGGATCATTTGGATCAACCTGATTAACATATTCATATTTACTTTTTGCTTCTTTATAGTTTTGATGCTTGCTTATAAACATTTCTGCTTTTTGAATTGATTCATCATTATAATTAGTATTATAAGAATCTTTTTCAATTATTGTCGTAACATTACAATACTTACAATAAAATGATTTTGAATATTCATCAACTTCAACAGTTGCTCCACATCCAGGGCATATCATTGAAATTAATTTCATATTATCAACTCCTTATTATATTCCTCTTATTCTTTTTAATGCTTCATCATATATATTTTGTAATTCTGGATAATCATTTATATTTGAATCAATAAATTGATCAGCTAATTCTTTATTTTTTCTCATCAATATTGGAAATAATAATCTTATAGCATTCATATTCTCATATATAAATGGTAAAACCTTATTAGGTTCATAATCCAATAATTCTTCCAACTTACCTACTAGTTTTTGTGAAGGAATATAAGTAGTATGTAAGAAAGGAGATTCCTTTAGTTTCATAACACTTGTAGATTCAACTGCAACAACCTTCATTGGCTTTTGTTCAGTTTTTCTCATTGGCTTTTCTATTGGTTTTTCTACATTTTTAACAATAGGTTTATGGATTTCAGGAGTTGGTGTTGATTTAAATTTTTCAACTACATCTTTATCAAATGCAATATTTTTAGAATCAATTCCAACTTCTTCAAACTTTCTCATTATTGCATTTTTTACTCTTTCCTTAAATTCAGGATCTTTTTTATTAATCATAGGAGCTATAGATTCAATTATAGATTTAATTTTATATGTTTGTATAACATATTTTTTCTTATGTCTTAAATCAATTTCTATTTCAGTTTCATTTGATTCTTTATTTAATATTTTAATGAAATCTTCTGATAAATTTCTTAGAATTATTTGATATAAATAATTTTTAAATTTAGGATCATTTAAATCTTCTTCTGAATAGCCTAAATTTTCCATAACAACTTTTTTATCATAAGGTCTATTCTCTTTTTTAGCTAATTTTTTTTCATGATCTGAATTATAAAAATATGATGCTTTCATTTCTTTAAGTATTTTTTCAGCTAATAATACTGATAGATATTCATGAATATGTATAGTATTATTTCTAAATGTTATTAATCTAAAATAATTATCTTTTATCCAGTTTTTTAACTCTTCAGTTATAGCTTCATCTATTTTTTGTACTCTAATACTTGAATATGATTTCTTTCGATTATATCTTACAGGTTCGGAGCCATATCCTACCTTATTATCAATTTTACCAGTTAATAAAGGTGGAGTACTAAATCTTTCATATATCTCTGGATATTCTTTTTTTATTTCATTAATAATAGAAAGAGTATCTAATATATATTTAGTATTTGTATATATAACTATAGTGTCATCTCTGCCACCAGTTTTAGCAAATTTAAATTCATATGGCATATTTCTTTGTTCACATTTTTTTATATATATCATTGATAATTTTAAAATATCAAGTGGATCAGCATTTAAATAAAATCTATGTTCTATATTAAATGAATTTGTTCTATATGCTGATATTGTGGATGATGATAAATATTCCCATGAAGAATAATGTCCATCTTTATCCCAGGCATATTTTTCAAATGCATCTTTTAATTCTTTATCAGTATATGAACCATGTAAAATTTTCCTAGCTTCAGCTTCTGTTTTTACATTAGGAACTTTTAATAAATAATTTCTTAATTTTATAAAACTATCATCCATGAAACCATGGGATTTTAAATCTTCAAATCTTTGACGTGATAATGAAACTACATTATTTTTCCATGCATTAAAAAGACCAGCATAGAATTTATCTTTGTCGGCTTCGTATAATCTTCCAACATTTTCTTTCTTTGCTGTTTTGATAAGTAATGTATATAAATCCATTACACGTTCCTTAGATTCACCATATTTATCAATTAATAAATCAATGAATCCAGGTTCATCTAATGGATTTTTTATAGAACGATAAATATCTATAAGTTCCATACTATCACCTTATTTAATTATAAAATATTTTATATCTAATTTAAATGATTTTTATTTATGAAATATAAAAATAATGATATATTATGAGTGGAAAGGAGTTTGAGTTTATATGAAAAAGTTTAAATTGTTATTTTCAATAGTAACTGTATTATTTTTAATGACTGGTTGTGTTAAATATAACGCTACTATGGAAATAAAAAAAGACAAATCCATGGATTTAAAAATTATCTATGCACTTGATACTTCATCGTTTGGTGATTTGGCTGAAGAAGATGTATCTACTAATTCTACTGAAACAATAAGTAAAGAACAAAAAGCAGAACTAGAGAAAAAAGGATATAAAGTCAGCGAATATAAAGATGATAAATATAATGGTGTTGAATTAACTTATTCAATCAAGAACATTGATGATGCAAGTAAAGAAGAAGAATTTGAAGTTAAACTATCAGATATGTTAAACGAAAACAGCGATAATAATCATTTCTTTGTAATAAAAAAAGGCTTCCTAAAAAATACTTATAAAGCTGTTTATAAATTCGAAACAAGTGATAGTTCATCATCAGATGGGTTAGATATGAGTGAATATCTTAAAGCTATGGATTTAAATTTCACAGTTAAATTACCAAGTAATGCAAAATCAAATAATGCTACTAAAGTTGATGGTACAACTTATACTTGGGATTTAACAAAAAATACCACATCCGATATTAATTTTGAATTTGAAATATATAACATGACTAATATTTATATATTATGTGGTATTGCTGCACTTTTAGTAATAGTTATTATAGCTTTAATTATACTTTGTACTAAAAAGAAAAAAGCATAAAAAATGAGGATTATTCCTCATTTTTTTATTGATTATTAAAGTTTTTCATTATATATTAAGTTTGAAAGGAGTTTATGTGATTATGTTAGATCTATTTTTAAAGACTACTACAACTAAGGTTAACCCATTTAATTACACTACAACTACTAATGAAACTGATTTTTTCAAGTGGTTAGATGGTGCTAGTGCTGTCCTTATTGTTTTAGCAATTTTTGCCTTTTTAATTGTTACTGCTATATGCGTGTTAATGATTGTTGCAAATTGCAAAATCTTTAAGAAAGCAGGAGAGGATTGGTGGAAAGCTCTTATTCCATTATATAATTCTTGGGTTGAAACAAGAATTGCTGGTTTAGCTTGGTACTGGTTCTTAATTTTTGCAGGATTAACTGCTTTAGTTGATAGTAAATGGAACTCAATAGTATTTGGTATTGGACTATGTTTAGTATCATTCAACTATTGTTATGGTATAGCTAAGAAATTTGGTAAGTCTGCTGGATTTGCAGTGTTAATGACTTTATTACCTGTTATTGGTTTCCCAATTTTAGCATTTGGTTCAGCTAAATATGATTCTAATGCTAAAGTTGATCCAAACGGAATTTTTTCAGTAAAAAAATAGCTAAATAAAAAAGATGAGAATTACTCATCTTTTTTTATGTCTTATTTTATAGATTGTACTTTATTAACAAAGATTGTTTCAGTAGCATTATTTGATGCATATCCTTTGTAGTTTTTACTTAAGTTTACTAATGCTTCTGCTTTTGAACTATAACTATTTACTTTAACTGAATAAGTAGATAATTTATTAATTCCTTCTTTATTAAATTTAGTAATACCATTATTTAATGATGTAGCACCATTATTTAATTTTTGAATTCCACCATTTAATTGATTCATTGCTCCTGATAAAGTTCTCATTGAATCAATTGTATTTAATGATGAATTAACAACTTGATTATTTCCACCTATTAATTGGATTAAACCTTTATTTGCTTCAATTGAAGTTTGTAATGAAGACTTAGTTTGTTTTAATAATGTAAGTGTTCCTTCTAATGAATCAACTGTTCCTTTTAATGCAGATTGTGTACCAACTAATGCATCATATTGATTCTTTAGTAAAGGTACTGTAGTTTCTAAAGTCTTAATTGTTGTAGTTAATTGTAATTTAGAAGTAATTTCACCTTTTGTTAAATATGCTATTGTAGCATCATCTACTGATGCTGGAATTGATTTTAAAGAAGTTAATTTAGATGAATATAAATCATATGCATCTTTAGCATCTTTTACTTTATCATCTACGACTGATTTTTTAGTTTTAACAATATTAAGTTGTTGTTCAGTATAAGTAATTTTTCCTTCAACTTCTATAACTTGTGTATCTAATCCTTTGTTAGCTTCTGTTAATTTAGTAATTGTAGATTCATTTTGATTTTTTAGATAATTTAATTTAGCTTCATTAGCTTTATTAGATTCTTCAGTTGGTAATTTAGAGCTAATTAAATTAACTCCATCTAATAAATCACTTGTACCATTTTTTAATTGAGTTGAGCCATCTTGAATTTGATTCATACTATCTTGTAATGTTTTAATACTATCAGTTACTTTATCTAAATCTCTAAATACTTTTACATCTTTTTCTTCTAATAATTTAGGAGTAGCAATGATATAGATATTATCCATTTTGAAATTAGTAGTATCAAATGAAAATTCAATATCATCTAAATTAGATAACTTAGATAAATTAATACTTTCATATAATCCTGGAGAGGCAATTGATGCAACTATATTTTTGTTACCTGTATTAACTACTCTACCATTTGTAGCTGTAATATTTGAATTGTTATCTGCATCAATTATAGTTCCAGCCATTACTACAAATGGAGTATATAGAGTTTCATATTTTCCATTTACTTTAACTCTATTTTTCATTTTGTTTTTTAGACTAATCTTAATTTTGATATTACCAGATTTTCCTCTGATTTCATCAGCTGATAATTCTTTACCATCTAAATAATATTTTATACCAATATTAATTGGTTGTTCTTCATCAGTACTTCCTTGATAATAAATATCTTTCCCATCAACTTTCCAAGTAATCTTAGTTCCATCTTGGGTAAATGTTTCAGATCCATTTAAATTAACTATTTCATTTAATCTTGTTTGATCTTCATATTTTTCTAAAGAAGCAGGACAAATATAATTTGTTACAGTTGCATCAACAATTGATCCATCTGTATTTAAATTTGTAAATACTGTTTCTTTTTTAGTTGCTGCAAATGTTGTTAATGGATACATAGCAATAGTTACAGCTAATAAACTTTTTAATATTCTATTATTTTTCATTTTATAAAACTCCCTTCATACCTTTTGTGGTCTTTAATATAAATTTATCTAATAATAGTAATAATGTTGGTAATATAAATACTACAACAATCATTGATATAATTGCACCTCTTGATAATAATGTACATATAGCACCAATCATGTCAATTTTTGAATATGCTGATACTCCAAATGTTGCACCAAAGAAACATAATGCTGAAATAAATATTGATGGTACAGTTGCCATTAAAGTTTCTTTCATTGCTTTATGTTTATCTTTAAACTTAGTTCTTTCTTCTAAATATTTTGTACTCATTAAAATTGCATAATCAATTGTTGCTCCTAATTGGATAGTACCAACAACTATAGATGCTATAAATGGTAATGTAGTTCCTGTAAAATATGCACATGCCATATTTACAAAGATAGCAAATTCAATTGTAGTTATTAATATAATTGGTAATCCAAATGATTTTAATACAATTAACATTAGAATAAATATTACTGCTATTGAAGCATAATTAACCATTTTAAAATCATGATCTGCAATTACTGTTAAGTCTTTCATAAGAGGACCTTCACCAGCTAATATTGCTTTATCATCATATTTCTTTACTATTTCATTTACTATACCAACTTGATTATTTAATTCATCAGATGCAACTTCATAAGTTGAATTAATAATTATTAATTGATATTTATCATTTTCCATGATTTCTTCTAAGTCATCTGGTAACATGCTAATTGGCATATTAGTTAATGTATTAGGTGATAATACTAAATCAATACCTTCTACATTTTCTAATTCTTTAACTAATTTATCTATTTGATCTTTCTTTATATTTTTATCAAGTAATACCATTTCTGGTGATACTATATTATATTCATCTTTTAATCTTGAATTAGCAATACTACTTCCTAGATCAGCTGGAAGCGATTTATCAAGTTTATAATAAACTTGAACATTTTTATTTCCATATAAAGCTGGGAATAATAATAAAATAAAAATTATTAGTATTACATATCTTCCTTTGATAATTAAATTTGTTAATTTATCAAACTTAGGCAAGAAATTTTTATGTTTTGTTTTTTCTATTAATTTATCAAATACTAATAATAATGATGGGAATATTATTACTACACATAATAATCCAAATAATACACCTTTAGCCATTACTATTCCAATGTCTTTACCTAATGTTAAATCCATTGAGCATAATGCTAAGAAACCAGCAATAGTAGTAAGTGATGAACCAATTACTGATTTAAATGTTGCTGCAATAGCATTTGCCATTGCTTTCTTCTTATCATTTTCTTTTATTTTTTCTGTTTCATATTTATGATATAAGAAAATACTAAAGTCTGTTGTAACACCTAATTGTAATACTGCAGTTATTGCTTTAGTAATATAAGATATATTTCCTAAGAAATAATTTGATCCCATATTATATAGAATAGCCATTCCTATATTTCCCAATAGGAATACTGGAACCATATATGAATCTGTAGCAAATATTAATACTATTAAACATAACGCTACAGCTATAACAACATATGCAGTTATTTCTTTATCTGATAATTCCATTGTATCTAGAACCATTGCTGTCATACCTGATACTCTACCTGGATCATTACATAACTTTCTTAATTCTCTTAAAGCTTCAATTGTTGTTTCATCTGATGTTGATGTTTCAAAAGTAACTAACATAAGTGTTGAATTGCCTTTTACTAGTTTGTCTTTTAATTCATCTGGTATCATTCCAATAGGAATTGTTGTACCTGTTACATCATATAAACTAAATACTTTGTTTACTCCTTTTATATTTTTTACTTCTTTTTCTAATTTTAAAACATCAACTGCTTTATTGTTTTCAACAAACACAAATGAAAAAGCACCAGTTTTAAAATCATCAGTTAAAATATTTTGTCCTTGTATTGTTTCTATGTCTTTAGGTAAATATACAAGAATATCATAATTGATTTTTGTATGAATATAACCAATAAGAGCAGGAATCAATAAAAGAACTGATACTATAACTATTAATAAACTATGATTACTAATAAATCCTGAAATTTTTTTCATATTATCTCTCCTTCATGTATTACATTTTATCTATTATTTTGTATTATTTAAGACATATATTTGCTATTATGTATTAATAAACAACACTTTGTTTATTATGTATGTATAAATATGCAACATTTTGTTGTATATCTTTACAAATGTACACATATAATATATAGTGTATGTACACAGGTGATGAATATGGATAAAAAAGTAGATTTAAGAATTATAAAAACAAACATGGTTTTATATGATGCATTAGTTAATCTTTTAAAAGAACATTCATTTGAAGAAATAAAAGTTTCAGATATATGTTATAAGGCATTAGTTAATAGATCGACATTCTATGCACACTTTAATGATAAATATGAATTATTTATGTCATTTATAAATGATTTAAAAGAATCATTTACTCAAGAATTAAAAACTATAGATCAAAATGTATCATTAAAAGACTATTATTTAAACTTAATTGAAGTATTCTTAAATCATGTAGAAGGAAAAGAAGATATTTATAAAGCTATTTTAACTAATAATAGAAATAGTATTATTATGGATATGATATATAATACTATCCAAGAAGATGTTAATAGTAGAATTAGAAATAATGATAAAGATGTTCCAGATGATATATTTACTTCATATTATATGGGAGCAATCGTTAATGTAGGTATTGATTGGTTAAAAGGTAATAAAAAATATACAAAAGATGAAATGCTTGAATATTTAAATAAATTAATGAATTAAAGAAGGTTATCCTTCTTTTTTTGTGTAAATCAAAACTCATATAAGGATTAGATACAATTTATTTATGTTATAATTTTTATAGGTGATAATAAATGAATAGACAAGTTGTATTAGCCATCATGGATGGTGTAGGATTAACTGATAAAGTTGAGGGAAACGCATTTAAAAATGCAAACACCCCAAACTTAGATAAAATAATGAGTAATTCAATTGCAATTCATGCACATGGTACTTATGTAGGATTACCAAGTGATGAAGATATGGGAAATTCAGAAGTAGGACATAATGCAATGGGATGTGGGCAAATTTATTCTCAAGGAGCAAAATTAGTAAATGATGCTATAGAATCCGGTGTATTATTCGAAGGTAATACTTGGAAAGAAGCAATTGAATATGCAAAGGATAATAAATTACATTTCATAGGTTTATTATCTGACGGTGGAGTTCACTCTCATATTAACCATTTATTAAAAATGATAGAGAACGCTAAAAAAGATGGAATAAAAGATGTTTGTGTTCATATACTACTAGATGGAAGAGACGTACCTAAAACAAGTGCATTAGAATATGTTGATATCCTAGAAAACAAATTAAAAGAACTAAACGATGATTCATTCTACGGAAGAATTGTTTCCGGTGGTGGAAGAATGAACATTACAATGGATAGATATGAAGCTGATTGGAGTATGGTTGAAAAAGGATGGCATACTCATGTTTTAGGAGAAGGTAGAAAGTTTAATTCAGCTACAGAAGCTATTACTACAGATAGAAATGAAAATCTAGATATAATAGATCAATATTTAAATCCATTTATTATAGATAATACAAATGGAACTATTGAAGATCATGATTCAGTTATCTTCTTTAACTTCAGAGGAGATAGAGCTATTGAAATATCTAGAGCTTTCGATGAAGAAAACTTTGATAAATTTGATAGAGTTAGAGTACCTAATGTTTATTATGCAGGAATGTTACAATATGATTCAGAAGTACAAATACCAAAACATTTTATAACAGAGCCACCACATATAACTAATACATTAACTGAACAATTAATTAAATATAACATAAATGAATATGCAGTTTCTGAAACTCAAAAATATGGTCATGTAACATATTTCTGGAACGGAAATAAAATCGATAAATTTAATGATGCATTAGAAACATATGATAAAGTTGATTCAGATGTTATTCCATTTGATCAAGCTCCAGCAATGAAAGCAAATGAAATAACTGACAGATTTATTGATGCAATTAAATCTAATAAATATCAATTCTTAAGATGTAATTTCCCAAATGGTGATATGGTAGGACACACAGGAAATTACGATGCTACAGTTAAAGCAATGGAAGCTGTAGATTATAACATTGGAAGAATTATGAATGCTGTAGATGAAACTAATTCAATATTAATAGTTTTAGCTGATCATGGAAATGCTGAAGAAATGATTGATGATAAAGGTGCAGTAAAAACTTCACATACAACTAATCCTGTTCCATTTATTATATATGGTAACAATATAGATAATATTAATTTCAAACAAGGTGACTTTGGGTTAGCAAATTTAGCTAGTACAATTACTGATTTACTAAATGTTGAAAGTAATCCTGTTTGGAAAGAATCTATAATAGAAATTAAAAAGAACTAGATAACTAGTTCTTTTTAAATGTAAAACAATTAATAAAACAACAACTATTATTTATTAATATAATAATTATTTGATATTATATTCTAAAGAAGATGATCAAATGAAAAAAGATAAAACTAAAATAATTTTAATGATATCACTTGTATTTATAATATTGTCTATTGTAACAATAATTATATTAATATTGGCATCAAAAGGAAAAATCAATAATAATATGACTACTTTAACAACTACACTTACAGCAGAAAATATTACAACATCAAATACAACATCAACAGGTGTTATTAATGAGAATAATCCTGGAGGTGGTGATCATGGTGGTGGTGCAAGTACAACAACTAAAACCACTTCTAAGGTAACAAACACTTCAACTATTAAAACACAAAATTCAACAACTACTGAAACAACATTGCCAAAACAATATACTTGCCCAGATGGTTATATTTTGAACAACTTACAATGTATTTCCACTAAAAAAGCTACATATGCATGTCCTGAAGGTACTACTGATTATTCAAGTGAGGAAATTCCTAGAGATACATATTGTGTTAATTTAAATGAAACATTTGATAGACCTGAAGATGGATGTCCAAGTAATTCTGGTGAAATACATATATTAGGATTTATGGGTACTCCTGAACAATATAAATGTTTACCATTACATAAAAAAGCATATGTATGTGAAAGTGGTTATTCATTAAATAATAATTTATGCACAAAAGTTGTTCCTCCAACTATAAAATAAAAAAAGATAACAAATTGTTATCTTTTTATTTTGTTTAATTTATGATGTTTTTCTTTTTCTATAAACCTACTCCTAAAACTCAAGCTTGTTATAACATACATTTTTTTATATGAAAAATCTAATTGATTACTTATCTTTTATCTACTATAATAAATTCAATAAGTGAGTGGTTTATATGGCAAACAAAAATGATAACTATTATTTCATAAATGGAAACAATGTAGAATCATCTGCAATATATGTTCCATATAATGGAACATATGTAAAAAATGTAAGAGATATTTCTGATTTTGATGAGGCTACTATAGAATTAGGAACTAATCTAAGGGATGCATTAGAAGATTGTAATCCATTAACAAAATTTAATGTACATAACTATATTGGAAAATATCCATATGCTAAAGGCATTAAAATTTTTAAACCAATTGAGATATATAAAGAAACTCCTGATATAAATGAGGTTGTAGATTTATTTAGAGAGTTAGTTGATGAAAGACAATTTAATTATTATCATGATAAATCTTTAGATGATAATGATAAACAAAGAATCGAGAGATTTATTAATCTAGTATTAAGAAAATTAAATATGAATCAAAGAAATATTGCTTTTTCTAAAGATTCAATAATAGGAAAAAATATTAAATCGAATAGATCAGATAATCTACATATATTCATGGAACAATTATCTAATTATACTCAATTAAGAAATTTACTTATAAATTATATTTCAATTAAATCAGGTAGATATATACCAACTACATATAAATTAAAGAGTATGGCAAATTCATTAGAAAATATAGAAAGATTATATCCAGAAAATCCAGAAAATATTGCTAAAGCACTTAAAGAGTATAAAGAATCTATCTTAAATATCAAAAATGAAGAAGAAAAGAAAAAAATAGAAGAAACTTTTATTGCTAATACTCAAGAAGAATATAAACAAATCACTTTATTTGATGTGTTTCATGATGAAACACTTAAATCATTAAATTTAACAAATAAAAACTAGGTTAAAACCTAGTTTTTTATTCTTTAATTGCCATATAAGAATTTATAAATTTATCTGACTTCTTTAATACTTTAAATCCCTCAGAAGGATTAGCTATATTTGAAACTGTTTCAGTTTTATCATTAATATCAATCATTTTAATTTGATTTCCTAACAATATTTTTATTATATGGAAATCAGTATCTGGATATGATTTAGTTAAATTACATATTCTAGATTCATATTCATTTAATGTAGTATCATTAAAATATTCTTCTTTAGTTGTTGTCTTTACTTCATATAAAGTTATTTTATTAATTGATTGATCATATACGGCTATATCATAACCAAATCCATCACCTATGTCTCTGGATACCCATATAACTTGCATATTTTCATTTGCAATTGAAGTTAAATAATTATAGAACATTAATTCTCCATAGTTACCTACTTTTTTAGTTTGATTAGGGTCATTTGGATTTTGGATAGTTTCATTAAATTCTAAAATAATTTCATTTGGATTAGAAGGCATTCTTTCGAACCATCCTACTCTTGCTTTAGTTCCAATATCTTCAAATGATATTTGTTCATAATTAAAGAAGAAATTTATTCTATCTAAAAAAGATTGATTATCATTATATAAGAAACGATAATTATCTCCTATAAGAATCATAACCGCTTGATCTAATCTCAAATCTTCTATTTCAAAATATTCTTCTAATATTGCTTTATCTGCCATTGGATTTGATGAATTTTTGAATGGCATATAAAAGTATTCTAATAATTGATGATATTCATTAGGATAACAATCTGTCATCATTATGTTAGCAAAATTCAAACATTCTTGTGTTTTGTTTACTAGATAATTATTAAATGATGAAATGAATTGATAAATAGCATCATTACCTTTACCTGCTCTATAATCTTCAAATGTTCTTTTTATATCTTCTATAATAGTGCTCTTTTGATATCCTTCACCATTTAAGAAGTGAACAACATTATATGCATGATACATATAAACTCCCCTTTACTTGGTTATATATAATATCACTTAATATTTTATATATCAAATATTAAGTGTATACCTTATATACATATTAAGTAATTATTATTGATTTTTATCCCTATTTCCTGTAATATTATACTAGGCAAGGAAAACTTGCCGATATCTCTAACGATTTTTACTTAGTGTTAGAGTATATCAACCAAAACCCCCTGAAGGACCTCGAAAGAGGTCCACTTTTTTTATTTAGAATGATATAATTGATAATAGGTGAATAATATGGAAAAGAATAGAAAGATGTTTAATAGATATGTATTCTTATCAACATTTGCAAGAAATCTTATAGAACTTTTCATTGGTACTATATTATTTAAAGCAGGATTTGATTTAAATAATATCATATTCTATTATTTGTTTGTTAATATATTTTCTTTTATACTATCTTTTCCATGTATATATATAGCTAAAAGACATTCTAATAAGATATTAACTGTAATTGGTATAATAGCTTTTATACTTGTACAGATAGTTCTTAATTATGTAAAAATAAAAATATGGTATTTAATATTACTAGCATTTTTATATGCTCTTTATAGAAGAGCATATTGGATGTCTAGAAGATATTATACTTTCCAAGTAATTGATAAGAATAATACTTCTAAAGATTATTCTTGGGTATCTATATTAAATCAATTAGCATTATTATTAAGTTCTTATGTTGGCTCATTATTATTAGAATTTGTTTCTATACATGTAATAACATATATATCAATTATGCTATTATTAGTAGGATTATATTGCGTCTATAAAATGGATTTTGAATATGAAATAAATAAGACTAAAATTGATTTAGTTGAAACCATAAGAGTTACACATATATCTAGTATTATTTCTATAGGATGTTACGAATTACAAAATGTAATAACATTCTTATTACCACTATATATAGTAATATATGTTAAAAATACATATACTGCTGTAGGAATAATAAACTTATTAGCTCAATTAGCTACTATAATATGTGTTTATTTATATGGTTTATTAATTAATAAAGATAAGAATTATCTAAAATTTAGTATTGTATTCTTACTTATATTTAAAATATTACAAATTAATACATATGGAATTCTATTATTTATAATTACATTTATAAGTGGTTTAGCAACTAAAATGTATGAACAATCATTTAATAAAGAATTATTATTGTTATCAAAAAATTATGAATTTCACAATTTTAATCTATTATATGAATGTACTCAAAATATATTTAGAGTAATAACTGTAGCAATATTATTATTCTTTGTTAATGATGTTAAAGTAATGTTATATGTAGTATTAACAATAATAGCTATACCATTACTAGTGAAGTTTAAAACAGAAGTTAAAACTAAAAAGAGTAAAGTTATATGGCATGAAAAAAACTAGCGTTTAAAGCTAGTTTTTTTATTATACTAAACGAAGTTTCTTTTGATCTTCTTCTTCCTTTTCTTCTTCGTATTCATCCATCTTTTGCTTAGTTGCTGCAAATAAATCACCAACTATAAATCCAAATAAGCTAGAATACTTAAGTGTATTACCAAGTTGATCTTTAACATCATCTCTTTGTGCTTCAGCTGCTTTTTCTTTCATTTCTTCTTGATATTTTATTGTAATTGGTAATGGGAAGAAATGATAAGTAGCTCTGTAATTGAAATCAAAGTTATTTACAATATTACTTTCTACTAACAAATATGGCATAACTTCTTTTCTGAAGTTATTTCTCTCAATTGAATCACCAGTTGCATTATAATGAGCAAATAAATCTCTAGATGAACTTATAGATCTAATCTTAGGTATATCTAATAAATAGAATTGTTCATCATTATATTTAACTAAGTTCATTGTAAGATTAGTTTCTTCATTCTTATCATATACAGAAACTGTTCTTACAGATAAACCAGCTTTCTTAGCTAACACTGTGAATAACTTAGCATAATATCTTTCAATATTTTCATCTAGATCATAAGTTTTATCATTACTGATATCAACTGTATTAACTGGATGATGATAGTAATTAGGATCTATCTTTTCATCTTTAAGATTATCTTTAACTGTAGAATAATTTAAGTGTTCAATCAAATAAGCTGCAATATTAAATGCTTTTATTTGATCATTGGTACCATCTTTTTGATTGATATCATTATAGATTTCATCTATTTGTTTTCTCATTATTTTAATATGATCTGTTTCCATTACTTTAGATTCATCATAGTTAACTAAGTAATCATAGAATAATACTCTAGAAGCATCATCTTCTAAGTTCATATTATAAATAGTATAATCTTTATTTATTCTAGACATATCAAATGTGTTATCAAATTCAGCTGATAATTCATTGTAATCAAATAATAGATCAACATGTTGTACTTTTGATTCATTTAATAATCTAATGCTTTCATCATCTAACATACTTGCATTTCTAATTTTAATAGTTTTTAAATTAGGACATTCTTCTAATACATCAGCTAATTCAAAATGGAATAAATCTATTTCAATAGAAGTACATTTGCTATAATCTACATTTCCTTTTAAAAAAGCATCTATTTTCTTTAATAAGTTTTTATCTTCCATTCTCTTTGGATTAGTATTGTAGTATTCTGCTGTTGCAGAATCAAACATTGCTTCATATGCTTTTGGATTAATCCTTTTTATTGCATCTGCTTCTTCTTTAGAATCAATTGCTAATGCTCCACCAAAAACAGAATAGTAAGTAATTGCAGCTCCTAATCCTGCTGCTAATAATTTAACAAATTCTTTTTGTGCTATTTTTTTTACTCCTGTTACTTTCATATTTTCACCCTTCTATTCAATAATATCACATCAACATAAATTGTTGTTGATAAGTGTAGCCTTATTAACACAATTAAAATAAACCAAATGCTTAGAATTAATTGTTTTCCATAAGACAATGTAATATATTACTATAATATTTATAATTAGCAAAGTCATTTTCTATATTTTCTTTAATAAATACATCAGTATCTTTCTTACATTGTAATAAAATCTTATAATCCGTTTGTAAATTGGCAATTTTAAATACCATATCACCAGATTGTCTTACTCCAAATAAGTCGCCTGAACCTCTTAATTCAAAATCTTTTTCAGATATATAGAAACCATCATTTGATTCACATAGTACTTTTAATCTATCTGAATCTTTATCAGATAATAAATAGCAATATGATTGTAGAGAGTTTCTTCCAACTCTACCTCTTAATTGGTGAAGAGTTGCAAGACCAAATCTCTCAGCATTGAATATTGTAATTACGGTAGCGTTTTTAACATCAACACCAACTTCAACAACAGTTGTAGATAATAGAATATCTGAATTACCATCTTTGAAATTGTTCATTACTGAATCTTTATCAACATTTTTCATTTTACCATGTAAAATATCTATTTTTGTTTCTTTAGGTAAGTATTGTAATAATATTTCTTTTATCTTTTTTAAATCATTTAATTCATTAGTTTCTTCATCATCATTTTCTATTAATGGCGCTATTACATATACTTGATGACCTTCTTTTATTTGTGATTCTATCGAATCCATTACTGTCTTTATATCATTGAACTTATATTGTTCAGTTATTATATCTTTTCTACCAGATGGTTTTTGTTTAATCATGGATATATCCATATCTCCATATATTGTTAATGCATATGTTCTAGGTATTGGTGTTGCTGACATATATAATACATCTACAAACATACCTTTATTTTTTAGTGCATTTCTTTGGTTAACCCCAAATCTGTGTTGTTCATCTGTAATAACTAAACCTAAGTTATTAAAAACCACTTTATCTTCTAGAATTGCATGTGTACCAATTAAAACATCTATAGAACCATCTTCTAATCTCTTATAGATATCTTCTTTATCTTTTTTTGATACTGAACCAACTAATAATGCAACATTTAAGTTTAATTTTTTAAATAAATCCATAAAGTTTTTATAATGTTGTTCAGCTAATACTTCAGTTGGTGCTAATAATGCACTTTGATATCCACATTCATGATTTAGTAGGATAGAAAGGAAAGATACAATTGTTTTTCCTGATCCAACATCACCTAATATTAATCTGTTCATTCTTTTAATACCTTTAAAGTCAGATATGATATCATTAAACGTAGACAATTGGTCTTCAGTTAAATCAAAAGGAACATATGATAATACTTTCTTTATCATTTCTTCTGATATATCTTTTACAACAAAATCATCGAATATTTGATTCTTATATTTTATTAAATTAATTTTAAACATAAATTCAAATAATTCTTCATATTTCAATTTGATAGTTGCATCTTTTAATCTTTTTGAATCTGATGGATGATGTATTTCTTTGATAGCATCTATGGTATTCATTAATTCATATTTAGATGAAATATTACTTGGCACTATTTCGTTTATATAAGAATTATTAACAGCAACATCTATAGATTTAATTAATGTAGCCTTAGATAATCCAGATACCATATGATAAACAGGTTCAACTTCTGTTTTTAATATGGGTTTAAATTTAATATCTGCACATACAAAATTATTTTTTAATTTATCATATTTTCCAATTAAAGATATAGTCTTTCCTATAGTAATAAGTCTTTTATAAAAATCACGATTAAATATAACTACTTTAATATTTATATTATTTGTTTCAAAAGTAAAGGTTAATCTATTAAAACCTCTTCTAATATAAAATACATTTGCATTTGATGTAACAGTTCCAGTTACTACAATAGTATCATCTGAAGAAGCATCAAGAATATTTGAAGGAGTATAAATATTATATCTATATGGATAATATCTAACTAAATCGTCAATTGTATATATATTAACTTTATTTAATAATTCTAATGTTTTAGGTCCAATTCCTTTTATATTTATTAGTTCCATATATATGCTCCTTTCATATTTTTATTATAACATTTATAATCTATAAAATACTAAAAAATACCTCATTTATAACTTGAAATTATATTTAAATTATAGGATATAACCTGAGGTTATACCCTGGTAAAAAAATTATGAAAAATACCTAAAAATCGATATATTTTAGTTGACAAATATACCCCTTTCGATTAGTATATATCTTACCAATTCACTTACAGGCGAATTGGTGCTAGTATCACACTAGCCAACCCCTTTTTATTCTTTGAAGCTGGTCTCAGGGGGCCGGCTTCTATTTTTTTTAGATATGAAATGATTAATAAAAGAGAGACTGTTTAGTCTCTCTTTTATATTGCATTTTTTATATAATTTATAAAGAATATAAATAAGTTTGCTGATCCAACAGTAAGAGTAAATGTAATTAATAATACAAGTAATCTTGTTTGCCATATAGCACCTTTATATATTATTTTTTCAAAGTTTATTCCACTTACAGCAAATACTGAGGATAATAAGCAAATTGCATATATAATTAATTCAATCATTATTTTTCTATCTCACTTATCTTATTAATTCTTCTTATATGTCTTTCATCATTTGAAAATTCTGTTGTTACAAATTTATCAATCATTATCTTTAAATCATCTAATGGAGCTTTATATGATAATGCAATAATATTAGCATTGTTATGTTGTCTAGCTAAGAATGCTTCTTCTTCTGAAGATACTTTAGCACATCTTACACCTTTAACTTTATTAGCAGCAATAGACATACCTATTCCTGTTCCACACATTAGAATACCTAAATCTACTTCATTATTAGAAACTGCATTTGCTACTCTTAATGCAAAATCAGGATAATCATCAGTAGGATTATTGTCTTTAGACATATCTACTACTTCTATTCCTTTAGTTCCTAAGAAAAATATTAATTCTGATTTTTGTTCTACACCATTATGGTCTGTTGCTATAGCTACTCTCATATTATTTATCCTCCTTCATAGCTTCTTCAAATCTTGGAAGTAATCCATATCTATCTTTTTTATGTACTGGAAGTTCATATAAATCATGTCCAGGGAAATCATTTCCTTCAATTAAACAAGGAACTTTTTCTCCTAAACAGACATCCCATGCAATATATCCAACTTCAGGTACTACATCACATGCATCAATACATAATTTTTTTACTTTATCCCACATAGGAATTTTGATTCCTACTATTTTAACTTTAGTTTCTGGATGTTCTTCAAATACATTTGTATCTTTATCTATCGCTGGATAATTAATCATTCCTGTTTCAACATCTATAGCTGTTACCATTCCACCATGGTTAAAGTTATCTACAACATTACCATGATTTCCAATTCTTAAATAAGCAGTAACTACTTTTTTATTTAATGTTACTATTCTTAATGTATTAACTGAATGAGGATATAATTCGTTTAATAAATGATGTTGTTCAGCAACATCTTCTACTAATGTTTGTCCTGATTCCATTAATTGGTCATATAGCTTATCGGTATCTTTAGGTACTTTAATTTTGTCTACACCTTTACCACATGATAAATCTAATGGTTTTACTACTACTTCTTTTTTACCTTTTAAAAACTTTTTAAAATCATCTTTAGATGCATCTTTAAGATATATCCATTCTCTATTTAAATACTTATCAAATAATTTATTAAATAAAGCCTTATCTTCAAATATATTTATTTTAGATTTATCATTGAATCTTTTAACGATGTCATTATTAATACCACGAGTAATAATTGTTTTTCTTTCATCGTCATTCATATCAAACATTCTAAATTGATAATAATCAACATATCCTGCTCCATATTTTCTAGCACATGATGCCCAATCAAAGAAAATACCAATTCTATTTTTATGATTAATATCATGAACCATGTTCATAGTTTTAAACATGTTTTTATAGTTCATTGATACTATTCTTTTAAATATATAACTTAATTTCATAGTTACCACCCTTATATGTATTATATCATTATATATAAATTAATTATTATTTAATGATATAAGTTTACAAATAAAAAGTAAGAGTTTCCTCTTACTTATATTATTCAAGTCCGTATTTCTTATTAAATTTTTCGATAGAACCTGTTTTTTTCTTCTTTCCTTGAGCTCCAGTATAGAATGGATGACATTCAGAACAAACTTCTAATTGTTGTTCTTCTTTGTTACTCATTGCTTTGAAAGTAGCTCCACATGCACATTTAAAAGTACATTCTACTTGTTCAGGATGTAAATTCTTTTTCATTTAATTTTCTCCTTTCGCCAAGACATATTCATGCCTTAGAAATAATTACTTGATTAGTATAACGAAAATACCAATAAAAATCAAGTAAATTATATTAATTATCTGTAAATTGAATAGATGCTCCTACTCCATTTAATTTATCTACAATTCTTTCGTATCCTCTTAATAAATGCTCTATATTCGAAATTGATGTTACTCTATCTGCAATTAAACCTGCAACTAACATAGAAGCACCTGCTCTAAGATCTGTTGCTTTAACTCTAGTACCATGTAATTTAGTAGCACCAGTTATTACTGCTTTCTTATCAAAAGTATTAATATGAGCTCCCATTGATACTAAATGAGGAATATGTCTTAATCTATTTTCATAGATTGTTTCTTCAAATATAGATTCACCTTCACATTGAGTTAGGAATGTACTCATAGGTTGTCCTAAGTCTGTTGGGAATCCTGGGTATACTGTAGTTTTAACATTAATTGCTTTTAAATGTTTTGACTTGTTTAAAACTACTGAGTTTCCAACAATTTTATAATTAGCTCCTGCTTCTTTTAATTTATATAATAAAGATTTGATGTGTTCTTCTACAATTCCAGATACTTTTAGATTTTTACCTAGAAGTGCTCCAATTATTACATATGTACCAGCTTCAATTCTATCTGGTATAACAGTTACTTCTCCATCTCCTAAAGATTCAACACCTGTTACTTCTATTGTTCCTGTACCTGCTCCTTTTATTTTAGCTCCCATGCTAATTAAAAAATCAGCAACATTTACAATTTCTGGTTCTCTTGCAGCATTTAATATTCTAGTAGTTCCTTTTGCAAGAACACCAGTTATCATACAATTAATTGTAGCTCCTACTGAAGGTACATCAAAGAATATTTCAGTTCCTTCAAGTTTTTTAGCTTTCATACTATAATGTCCGTGAGTTTCCTTAATTGAAACCCCCATTTTTTCAAACGAATTTAAAGTAAAATCAATTGGTCTAGATCCAATTATACATCCACCTGGATATGATATATCTGCTTTTTTATATTTTCCTAATAAAGAAGCCATGAAATAATATGAGGCTCTTAATTTGTTTGTATATTCCTCAGCTATTAAAGTATTTTTTACCTGGCTATTATCAATTTCCATGATTTCATCATGATAATTAACTTTGGATCCTAATTCATTCATTATTTCAATTAATGCATGTACATCTGAAATATCTGGTACATTTTTTATAACACATTTACCAGATGTTAAGATAGATGCTGGTATAAGAGCAACTATCGAATTCTTAGCTCCTCCAATATGAATTTCACCAGAGAGTTCCCTTCCACCTTTAATTATAAGTTTTTTCACATAATCACCTTCTAGCTATATTATATCATTTAAATAAAAAAATAAGGTAATTTCTTACCTTATTTACTTATTATTGATATTATGTCATCTGCATTTGTATTTGCAATATCATGTGTACCGCCTTCAATGACTTTAATACTATCTTTAAATTTAGGATTAATATTATTAATTACATATGATGGATTAACTTGTTTATCAATTGAACCATATATAATTTTAATGTTCTTCGGATCAATCTTCTCTAATTCATCTAATAATTCAACTCTAACTATATTTTGATATGTTTCATTTAAAAATTTTGTACCATTTATCATATAATTATTTTTAATAATATGAACTAGATAGAAATCTCTTAATCTATTTCTTAATGGTTGCATAAACTTTGGTGTTTGAATAATATGTTTAGATTTTTCTTTATTTCTAGTTATTGCTGGTGAAACTAATAATAGTTTTTGACTATTATCAAACAATAAATTATATTCAATTGCTACTGCTCCACCAAAAGAATATCCTAAAATATAATCTGGTTTAATGTTATTTTTATCTAAATATTCTTTAACATAATTAGCAAAATCAGATAATTCCCATGCTCTTTCAGGTTCTGGTTCACCACAAAAACCTGGGAAAGTTAATTTATAAACATCATATTTTTCAGATAATTTATCTACAAATTCTTTTCTATTATTCCATACATCTTTTGATTCAGTTAAAGATGTATAATTTTTCCAATTCCATCCATGTAATAATAATATTTTCTTTTTCATATTTTCTTCACCTTCATAATTGGATATTTTTCTTTATCATATATGCTAAGATTTTCTTCTTTATATTGATCCCATACACGATAATATCCTGAATAATGATATATAACAGTTCCATCTATATCATTCATAAATGAATGATCACTAACTATTTCAACATTTGGTTCATCTTTTAATTCATCTAAATATTCTACATCATCAAATATAAATACTTTAACATATTTATTAAAATGTTGTTTTATGTCTGCTATTCTAAATGTATTTTCTGCACTTCCAACTTTTCTTAATACTAAATATTTATTTTTGTACATATTATCAGATAATTCTTTGATTCTCTCAAATGTAGTTATATCTCCATCAAATATAATTCTTTTTCCACTTATATATTCAGTTTGTAATCTATTTTCAACTGGTTGATATGAATTCATACCATTTTGAATATGTTCGTTTGATATACCTATATGTTTTCCAATTTTATAAGCAGTTAAGAATTGCTTTTTAGATAATGTGGATAACATAAATGGATTAACAACTATTTCATTTTCTATATTAAATTTTTCATCTTCAACTGTTGTTTCAGATAAATCAATTCTATCTAATTGTAATTCTGGATTATATAAAATAGATTCATCATCATATTTTAATTCTCCATCTTCCATATGTAACCTATCTAAATAAGGATCTCCTTCAATGATATATCCTTGTTTAGCATATTGAAATATAGCTGATTTAAATCTACATATATCATCAATTGTTTTTAAACCATCTACACCTAAATGTGATGATTCAATATTTAATATTGCAGCAATTTCTGGTTTTAATAAATCAGCAAGTATTTTTACATGATCATGATAATAGATACTATTTTCAGTAACTATATAATCTATATCATCATTTAATAAATTAATAATATTTGCTTTTAATACTAATGGTGTTATTCTTTTAGAATAAATACGCATTACTCTTTTATCTTGTTTTAATATTGATTCAATTAATCCAACACACGTTGTTTTACCAACTGAACCAGTTACTGCTACAGTTTTAGCATGTGATTTATTTTTAAAATAATTAAATAAATCATCTATTGTTGTATGGATATCTTCAACTAAAATTAATTTATCAGTTGGTGAATATTCCAAATAATCAACCATTGTTTGATCTACTACAAATGTATAATTAGGATGATCCTTAATGATTTTGTTAACATAAGGTCTTAAATCAACAGGTTTTGTATACCATCCATCTTGAATTTCTTCTTCTTTTGCATATGTAATAAAATACAATGGATTTTTTGCATATTCTTCATATTTTGTTTTTGCAATCGAAACAATTCTAAAATAATCAAATTCAGTTTCGCGTTCCAAATTATTTAAAGCTAATATTGGAGTAACGGTGCTCAACTCATCAAGTGTAATCTTATTCAATTTTCATCTACTCCCCTAATATATTATATCATATTTATATAATATATAAATAAAAATAATCATTAGGTTCCTAATGATTATTTATTGATAATAAATAAATATCTATCTCTTTGTGATAAATCTTTCTTAATTATGACCTTTGATTTAGGATAATATGCTTTAGCATATTGTTTTAAATATTTGCCTTGTCCACATCCTATTTCAAAAGCTAATATATTCTTATCTGTAGTCCATTTTTTTGCATTCTTAATAATATATTCATAATATTTTAAACCTTCATGATCAGCAAATATTGCATTCTTAGGTTCATATTTTATTTCAGGTCCAACTGGTTCATCTTTCGAAACATATGGTGGATTTGAAATTATTAATGAATATTTATTAATTGGTTTATAATGGAATATATTTTTCTTAATAAAATTAATTGTAGCATTATAATTAGAAGCATTTAATTTAGCTAATTTAATTGCTTTTCCATTAACATCTATAGATGTTATTTCTAAGTTAGGTAATTCTTTTTTTAGTACTACAGGAATACATCCTGTTCCTGTGCCTATATCTAGAACTGATATATCATCCATGTTTTCATCTTTTAATAGTTTAATAGTTTCTTCTAATAATCCTTCTGTTTCAAATCTAGGTATTAATACACCTTTTTTAACAAATATTTCATATCCATAGAAGTCTACATTACCTATTAAATATTGAATTGGATAATCTTTTTCGATTAGTTTAACTACTTTTTCTAATTTTTTGTCTTTATATTTTTCAGTTAATAGTATCCAATCTAAATCAGTTACTTTAGATGGTTTGTTCATCTGCTAACTTTCTTCTTTGATCTTCTGTAATTAATGCTTCTATAATAGCATCTAAATCGCCATTCATAACTCTATCTAATTGCATTACTGAGAATCCAATTCTATGATCAGTTACTCTGTTTTGAGGATAATTATATGTTCTTATTTTTTCAGATCTATCTCCAGTACCGATTTTACTTCTTCTTTCAGCACCTTCTTTTTCTTCTTTTTCTCTTAATTTTAAGTCATATAATCTAGTTTTCATGATTTGGAATGCTTTTTCTTTATTTCTTAATTGAGATCTTTCAGTTTGTTGGTAAACAATTATACCTGTAGGTATGTGAGTTAATCTAACAGCTGAGTCAGTTGTATTAACACCTTGTCCACCATTTCCTGAAGCTCTAGTAATATCTACTCTAATTTCATCCATTGGTAATTCAAAATCAATATCTTCTGCTTCTGGCATAACAGCAACTGTTGCTGTAGAAGTTTGAATTCTACCATTTGATTCAGTTACAGGTACTCTTTGTACTCTATGTGCTCCTGATTCATATTTTAATTTAGAATAAACATTATCACCTTTAACATAGAATTCAATTTGAGAATATCCTCCTGCAGTTCCGGGTTCTTCATTGATTACTTCAATTTTCCAACCTTGTTTCATAGCATATTGAGTATACATTCTATATAAATCACCTGCAAAGATATTAGCTTCATCTCCACCGGCAGCTCCTCTTATTTCCATGATGATATCTTTACCATCATTTTCATCTTTAGGAATTAATAATACTTCAATCTTTTTATTTAATTCTTCTAAATGATTTTGAGCTTCTTCTAATTCAAGTTTGGCCATTTCACCCATTTCAGGATCTTTAATCATTTCTTTTAATTCTTCTATATCTTCAGTAGTTTTCTTTAAATCATGATAAGCATTAACAGTTTCTTCAATTGATGCTTTTTCTTTATTAAGTTTCATCATTATATTATAGTCTGATAATGTTTCAGGATTACTTAATTCTTCTACTATTTCATTATATCTTTTTTCTATTATTTCTAATCTTTCTATCATTTTTATAACCTCCATCTATTGTTTTAATAGATATTAGCTATATTTCTTGATTTGAACCATTTTCATCTGAGTCATCAATTATAACTAAATCTTTAAAATCATCTTCCTCAGGATCATCATCTAAATCGTCATCATCATAGTTGATTTCAGAATCATCTTCTTCGTCTGTTAATTCTTCTTCATTTTCTTCAACTTCTAATTCTTCTTCATCTTCTTCATCATCTGATGCAACAATTACTTTATGTTTTTGATTAACTTTTAAATCCCAGTATCCTTTTTCTACCATAGTAAATCTCATATCTGTTGATAATAATTGAAAGAAATCTGCGATATGATTTTCGAAATCACTTTCTGGTAAATTCATTAATCTAATTACTTCTTTAAATAAATCTTGGATTTTTTGTTTTTTTCCTTTTTGTTCTAATACATAAGCTGCTACGTCTCCATAAGACATAGTTTCAAGTTGTTCACTAGTTAAGCTTAATTTTGCCATATAATCTTCCTCCAATTTAAATTTCACTAAAAACAACATAATTTTAGCATATAATCATACGTTGTCAATGATTTTTTTATTAATAATTTATTATTATTTTATTATTAGTTATTTCCTCACCTTCATAGGTATATTCTATTTCAATATTATTACCATCTTTCTTAACAGAATGATTAATTATATTCATTTCAAATGTATACCCATTTAAAGCTATTAAAACAAGCTTTTTAGCTATATTTATATCAATAGTATATTCATGATTAGTTTTAACTAAATTATTTGTTATTAAGTCTAATTTATAGGTATCTTTATCTATCTTAAAATTTAATATATCATCTTTAATAAAATAATTAGATGTTTCATCTATTTCTAATTTATTATTTGAATATAATTTAAATGTAAGTGATTTCATATAACTAAGTCCTTTCTCGTCGGTATTATAGCATATTTCATAAAAAAAGATACTATTTCTTAGTATCTTCTTCATCTCTTGGTATTCTAATAACAAATTGATATTCTTCATCAAAGTTAAATTCTTCTGAAGAAACTACCAAATTGCATTCTTTACAAGCATCCATGATTCTCTTTATTCCAGCTATTACATCATCTGCTGTTTCATATTTTTCATCTTGTACTACTTGTTTAACAACAGTTGGAGTTTGTGTAGGAGTATCATCTTGTGTTTCTTCTGAATCATCATTATCTTCAAGTTCAAGAAGATCATAGTCATCTCCAACTCCAACTCCATTTACTGCTTGAGTTTGGAATGGATTAAATCCAAATCCTAGAGATGAATCCATATTTGCTGCTTCATCTTCTAATTTATTACCAAATAATGTATTATTTTTTGGTTTCTTTTCTTCTTTATTAGTTTGATGTTGATATATAGGAATATCAGTTGCATATGTAGGAGTTATATCTTGAGCTGTTTGAGTAAGAGTTTCAATATCTATATCACCCTTACCAATGTTAATTCCACCTACTGCAGCTTTTTGATTATCATATAATCCTAATATTTTATCTATTTCTTTTTCTAAATCTCTTACTTTTATTCTTTCTTGAATTACTCTATTTAATAATTCAACTTGTTTCTTAGGATCTTGTACTCTTAGTAATGATCTAGCATGTCTTTCAGAAATTTGATTTTTCATTAAAGCTTCTTGTACAGCTTTATCTAATTGTAATAATCTAATCTTATTAGCTATGTTAGATTGAGAAGTTCCTAATCTTTGAGCTAATTGTTCTTGTGTTAAGTATTTTCTATCTAATAATTTTTTATAACTTTGTGCTTCTTCAATTGCAGATAATTCTCTTCTTTGTGTATTTTCAATGATAGCAACTTCTGCAGATTCATTATCATCTAAGTCAGTTATAATTGCTGGAACTTGCATCATTCCACACATTTGAGATGCTTTAAATCTTCTTTCACCTGCTATTATTTCATATTTATCTGCTACTCTTCTAAGTACTAAAGGTTGGATAATACCATGTTGTTTGATGGAATTAGCTAATGTATTTAAAGCTTCTTGATCAAATTCTAGTCTTGGTTGAAATCTATTTGGGATAATTTGATCTACTGGAATCATTCTTATTTGTGCTTCCATCTTCATGATAACCCTCTCCTATTCTATATATAATTATATATTTATGTGGCTTTTTTTTCAATATAAAAAGATATTAGAGTTTTCTAATATCTTATCTATTTTAATAACAACCTGAGAAGTCCATATTAGTACAAGTAATATAACAGAAAGCCATGATTAATATTAATCCAACTACTTCCATGATAGCTGTAATAATAAATATCCACATTGTTACCTTACATAATACATTCTTAGGATATTTCACTCTACCTACTATCATGATAACCCAAGAAGATAAATATCCAACTCCTATTAGACTTGCTACAATACCAGATATAGCACTATAATTACTTTTTTCTATTGTATTCATAATAGGACTTAATAATGATGTAAGAAAAGGAGTTCCAAAATGTAATATTAATGCTATTATTCCAAATACATTACCTTTCTTTTTGTCTTCAACAGTTTCTAAGACAACATTATTTGGTTTTATAGTTGTTGCATTTTCAGATACTGGAGTACCACATAAAGTACAAAAGTTGTTCTTTTCTTGTAATTCTTTGCCACAATTCTTACAGTATTTCATATATCTCACCAATTATAGTATAAAATAAAAAAGAAACTTTTTTAGTTTCTTTTTATTTTTTTCTTTTTATTTACAATAAATATTACACATACTAATACTATTAATAAAATGGAAAATATTTGGTTTGCTGATATTATTTGATTAATATGAGAATCTCTAAAAAAATCTAGCAATCCTTTTAAAACTGCTCCTACTACAATAGTTATATAAATAATATTACTATTATTTTTATACTTATTTAAAATTATAAATGCAATTATAAATGTAACAGTTTCAATTAATTGTATCGGTAATACATTATAAACATCATTGAATGGATATGAAACATTTAATGGACCATTATAAGGAATACCATAACAACATCCTGCAAAAAAACATCCTAATTTTGATATTCCATATATCAATGGTAAAGATATAATTGTATATTTTAATATTTTATTATTATTTGGAACTATAAAATTAAATATAATTGCTGAAAGAATTAATCCTATTAATCCACCATATGATGATAATCCAATTCTAGTTAGACTAAAATCACCTGATGTAATCATAGTAAAATATATTCCAAATATAATAGTAAATGGAAATACCAATATAAAATATAATAATAGTCTTCTATCTTTTTTTATAAGATTTTTTATATTTAATAGTATATATATCATTCCAGCTAATATAGAAGATACTATCATTATTCCATATATTGGAAAATTAATTTTATTTATTATCATATAATCACCTATTCACATCCACGTAACATACTTCCACATCCAGACAAAAATTCACCTACCATATGACCTATTATTACTGCACAAAAGTATATGAAAAATATAAGACATAATAATGTAATAATCATTCCTATAGTTTTATATGATTGGTTTGTACAAGTACATGCTGTAATAATAGAAGAAACCACAAGTGAAAGTAACAATATTCCTGATACTGCTAGAACAATTGGATTATTATTAAATGTTTGTACAATTAAAGATATAATTGTAAGAATAAAAAACAAGATATTTACTGTTAATATACTATTATCTGTTGATGAAATCTTATTATCTTGTGATACTGAACTATCATTTTCGGTTTCATTATTTTGTTTTGAATTAACTTCTTTGATTTCTGCTTCAACTTTTTCATTAATTCTTTTTATATCTTCTTCATCACTATTATTTATAAAATTTTCTATTAATGAACTAGTAGAAACAGATTCCAATTCTTTATAATGTTTTTCAACCGGTTTTGCAGTCTTTTCTTGTTCAGGCAAATATTTATTTTCCATATTAAACTCCTATATTCTATTATAAGTATACATAAAAAAAATAACTATTACTAGTTACCTTTTTTTATTTTACCATAATTTCTTGGATATCCTTTAGGATTACTTTTTAATTTATCTATTACTAATATATTTCTTAATGAATCTTCTTTAGGAAGATTAAAAGTTATTTTTTTTGATAACTTACCATTTAATACACTAATAATTTTATCAGCTTCTTTGATTTCTTCTTCAACTGTAGCTTTTAAAGGTATAAATTTACCTCCTACTTTAACCATTGGTAAACATAGTTCAGTTAATACTCTTAAATTAGCTACTGCTCTTGAAGTAACTACATCATATTCATCTATATGTTTATGAGCATAGTCTTCAGATCTTTCATTTATTATAGTTAAATTATTTAATCCAATCTTTTCTTTTAAATTTGATAAGAATGTAGTCTTTTTATTATTAGAATCTATTAAAGTTACATTTAAATGTGGAAATACAATTTTTAATACCATTCCTGGAAATCCAGCACCTGTTCCTACATCTAAAAGACTAGATACTTTATTTAAATCTATTGCTTTAACTATTGTTAAAGAATCATAGAAATGTTTTAAATATATTTCTTCATCTTCTGTAATAGTAGTTAAATTAGTATGAGCATTATATTCTTGTAAATATTCTTTATATATATTTAAATTAGATAATGTTTTATCGTCTAATGATATATTTAATTCATTACATGCTTTAATAAATTCTTCTATATTCATACTACTTATCCTTTCCGTATTCTTTCTTTAAATATATTGATAATACAGATATATCTACTGGATTAACTCCACTTATACGTGATGCTTGTGCAAGTGTAAGTGGTCTAACATCTTTAAGTTTTTGTTTAGCTTCTGATGCTATATTTTTAACTTTATCATAGTCTATATCTTCAGGTATTTGTTTTTCTTCAAGCTTTAACATTTTTTCTACTTCTTTATATGTTTTAGCTATATATCCTTCATATTTAACTTGAATTTCAACAATACCATATACTTCATTTGAATAGTCTTTTTCAATATATTCTTTTAATTGATCTATTTTTATTTCTGGTCTCTTTAATAAATTGTATAAAGATTCTCCTTTAGTTAAATCGCCGATTGATTCTTTTATAGAATCAGATTCATTTTTAACTGTAATTCTAATATTTTTTAAATCTTCAGTTAAATTTTTTATATCATCAATCTTCTTTAATAATCTATTATGTTGTTCTTCTGTAACAATACCAACTTGATATCCATACTCTCTTAAACGAAGATCAGCATTGTCATGTCTTAAGATTAATCTATATTCAGCTCTAGAAGTAAGTAATCTATATGGTTCTTTAGTTCCTTTAGTAACTAAATCATCTAATAATACTCCTATATAAGATTCATTTCTCTTTAAGATTAATGGATCTTTACCCTTACATCTTAAACCTGCATTTATACCAGCAATTAAACCTTGTCCTGCAGCTTCTTCATATCCTGAAGTACCGTTTATTTGACCTGCAGTATATAAGTTATGAATTATCTTATTTTCTTCTGATGGTAACATTTGTAATGGATTAATTGCATCATATTCAATTGCATATGCATATTTTAATATTTTTGCATTTTCTAATCCAACTAATGAATGAACCATCTTTTCTTGAACATCAATTGGCATAGATGTACTAAAACCTTGTAAGTATAAATCCGGATAATAATCTGATTCTGGTTCTAAAAATAATTGATGTCTTTCTTTATCTTTAAATCTAACAACTTTATCTTCAATAGATGGACAATATCTAGGTCCAATTCCTTCTGCATATCCACCATACATAGCTGATTTATCAAGATTATCCATGATAATCTTATGAGTATTTTCATTTGTATATACTAAATAACAAACTCTTTGTTTATTAACATCATATTGAGGTTCTAAATCAAAAGAGAATGTCCAAGGAGTTTTATCTCCTTCTTCAATTGATAACTTAGAATAATCTACTGTATTAGGATCAATTCTTTGTGGTGTACCAGTTTTTAATCTTATTATTTCTAATCCATGTTCTCTTAATTTATCTGATAAATGTTTAGATGATTCTTCTCCATGAGGTCCTTCAAACTTGTGTGTAGAACCAACTAAGATTTTTGATTTTAGGTATGTACCTGTTGTTAATACTAAACATGTACATTCATATTTAGTACCATCTGCTGTTATTACACCTTTAATAGTATTATCTTCTACAATAATATCTTCAATCATTGCTTCTATAATATCTAGAGTTTCAATGGATTTTAATTCTTTTAACATATTCTTTGGATATGTAACTTTATCACCTTGAGCTCTTAAAGATGCAACTGCAGGACCTTTACCTGAATTAAGCATTTTTATTTGTAAATGAGAAATGTCTGCAACACGTCCCATTAATCCACCTAATGCATCAATTTCTCTTACTACTATTCCTTTAGCTGTTCCACCTATTGATGGATTACATGGCATATCAGCAATATTATTAATATTTGATGTAATTAATGCTACTTTTAAACCTTGTTTTGCAGAAGCATTAGCAGCTTCACATCCTGCGTGTCCTCCACCTACAACAATAACATCATATTTCATGTTAATCATCTTACTTTCCTATTATATTGTTTATTTCATCTAATATATTTGCAACTTTATTTATAAATTCTTCTTTATAATCCATTTTATTTAATTGAGTTAATACAATTAAATAATAAGGATTTTCAACATCCATATATCCAGCCTCATGATATGCAATATCCCATGAACCATATTTTTTTATAAAATTATCTCTATTTATAAATTTAACAGATGGATATAATAAATAATGTTTGTAATCATCTGCATATTTTCCATTTTTTAAATAGTTCATTACATCTTTCCAATAAATTATCATATCTGAACAATTTATTAATCCAAAATTGTCTTTTCCTTCCATTGTATGTAATGCACCTAAGGATTTACCATATTCTTCAAGTGAATCTCTATCTACTAAATCTACTAATTTTAAATATGCAGTATTATCACTTTCCATAATACATAATTCTATTAATTTCTTTATTGAATAATAAGTATCTTCTTTTTGATATTTAATAACTCCTGTATCTTGTTTTAAATCAGCCATAGTTACTAATATATCTTTATTTAAATCAATCTTATTTTCATCAGCTAATCTTAATATCATTGTACATACAAGTATTTTTATAGAACTTGCAGCATAAAAACATATATCTTGATTATATGAAAATATATCATTATTAAGATTTTCATAATAAAATGCAACTTTATTACCTTTTAATGATTCATTCAAACATAGTTCATATAATTCTTTTAATTTATTATTAACTTCATTACTCTCTATATTCATGAATTTATTAGATGTTAATTTAAATTCCATATGTATCCTACTTTCCTACACAAAATTTTGAGAATATTTCATCTAATATATCTTCTTCATATGTTTCACCAATTATTTCACCAAGTGCTACATATGAAATTCTTAAATCATCTGCAACAATTTCAAAAGGAAGTGTTGCATTTAAATTATTAATTGATTCACTTACTACATTTTCGGCTTTCTTAACTAATGCTAATTCTCTAGCGTTTGAAATATAGTTAAAATCAGATGAATTAATTTGTTCTAAATTGAACATTTCAATAATTCTATCTTTTAAATTATCTAATCCATTTGCATTTTTTGTATTACCTTTTATGGTATCTATATCTTTTAATAAATTATAATCTATTTTAGATTCTAAATCTGTTTTGTTAATAAATACTATTTTATTAACAGTTGTATTCTTTATTAAATCTAATTCTTCAGTTGTAATAGGTTCATTATTATTTAAAACAAATATAACTAAATCAGAATTAGATATAATATCTAAACTTTTTTTAACACCTATAGATTCAACTAAATCTTCAGTTTCACGTATACCAGCTGTATCTGTTAAGTTTAATTTAATACCATTTAAACTTAAAGTTCCTTCTACTATATCTCTAGTAGTTCCAGCAATATCGGTAACTATTGCTTTATCTTCATCTAATAAATGATTTAAAATTGATGATTTACCTACATTTGGTTTACCAACTATAGATACATTTATACCATCTTTTATAATAGAAGCATTTTTATATGAATTAACTAATTTAGTTAATTTAGATTTAATAGCTAACATAGTATCTTTTAATTCATTATATGTTAATTCTTCTTCATCTTCTATTTCATCTGGATAATCAAATGCTACTTCTAATTTACCTTCTAATTCCATGATATCTTTTCTCATATCTTTAATTAATCTAGATAAATTACCATTTAATCTATTCATAGCAAATTTTCTTTGAGAATCTGTTTGAGATACAATTAAATCATTTATACCTTCAGCTTCTACTAAGTCTATTCTTCCATTTAAGAATGCTTTCTTAGTAAATTCTCCAGGATCTGCTAATCTACATCCATTTTCTAATAATAATTCTAATATTTTATTAGTAGTTGATATTCCTCCATGAGAGTTAATTTCAACTACATCTTCCATAGTAAAAGTTTTAGGGGCTTTCATGATTGAAACAAGTACTTCATCAATTACTTCATCATGATCTACTATATGACCATAGTTAATAGTATGAGAATCTACTTTGGTTAAATCTTTACCCTTAAATATCTTATTTGTTATTTCAATAACTTCAGGACCAGATGCTCTTACAATTGAAATAGCACCTACGCCTAAAGCTGTAGATATTGCACATATATTTTCATTCATGGTAATACCCCTTTCCTCGAGGTATTATAGCACATTTTATATATATATGAAAATACAAATAAAAAAAGAACAATTTTTATTGTTCTTTTGGTTTTATAACAATATGTCTATGTGGTTCAACACCAGTAGATTCAGTATAAACATATTTATTATCTGTTAAAGCATTATGAATAATTCTTCTTTCATAAGAATTCATATCTTCAAGTTCAGCTTCAACTTTAGTATGTCCTACTTCTTTAGCTATATTCTTAGCCAATCTAATTAAATATTTTTCTTGTTTTTCTTTATAATTTTCAACATCTAATAATAAGTATGGATATTCACCAACTTTATTATAAACAACTTGTTTAATAACATGAGTTAAAGCTTTTAAAGTTTTTCCTTCATGTCCAATTAAAATACTATTATTATCTGAATACATTTTAATAGATATTTGTTTATCTCTTATAGATGATTCAAATTGAACATCTAATTCCATATCTTTAGTTGTTTGAGTTAAGAATTCTTTAATAAATTCAGCAACATCTTTTACTTCAAATAAATGTAATTTAATAACTTCTTTCTTTAAAAGACCAGTTTTTTCTTTAGAAAAATAATACATTACATCATTTTCAGTTAAGTTTAATTCTTCTAATGCTTTTTCTAATAGTTCTTTTTGTTCTTTACCTTCATAAATACGTTCTTCCATGTTACTTACCTACTTTCTTCATGATAAATGTTTGCACTACTGCAAAGGCATTTGTAACAATCCAATATAAAGCAATTGCTGATGGTAATTGAACTGATGCAATACCAATGAAGACAACCATAAACATCATCATATACTTTGTTTGTTTTTGTTGTTCTGAGTTACCACTCATTGAACTCATACTATTCTTAAATGTTAAGAATGTGAACAACAATATTAATACTATTAGTAATATATACCAATAATTTCCATTTGTTATTCCATATAATGGAGTTGTTCCTAATTGATATACTAGGAAATCATTTTCAAATATTGCTGGAACTCTATTAATTGCTTCCAAGAAAGCAAAGAATAAAGGCATTTGAATAAATGTTATTAAACAACTACTTAATGGATTAACTTTGTACTTTTGATATAATGCCATAGTTTCTTGTGATTTCATCATCATTGATTCTTGATCTGTTCTACCAGAATACTTAGCTTCAATCTTTTGCATTTCAGGTTGAATCTTTTGCATATTCTTTTGTTGTTTAGTAGTTTTAATAGTAAATGGTAATAATACAATTCTTATCATTAATCCAACTAACATTACAGATATACCATATCCATAAGGACCCATTACTTTACCTAATTGAATAATTAACCAAGCAAGTGGTCTAACAAAAATTGCTACCCATAAACCATTATATGATTTATTTTCATAAATACTCATTTCACTACATTTTGGTAAATCTTCAAGTTTAATTTCCATATATTTTTCATTAGCTAAATATTGGTTATATAAACTTTCAGTTTCTGGTCTACAAATAATATTTGAAGTAAGAGCTTGTCCTGTAGTTGTATTTTCAATTCTCTTTTTGTCTTCTCCTACCATTGTTTTAGTACAACCTGTCATTAATACCAAAATAAGTGCTATTACTATAACTATTTTCTTTTTCATGTAACTCACCTATTCACTTAATGATTTAACAATATCTTTATTTAATTGTTCATATGAAGCATTCACGGCGCTTCCTTTCACTATTATAATATAATCTTTTCCTTTTTTAAATAGGTTTTTATTATTGTTAATAATCATTCTGTATCTTCTTTTCATTTTGTTTCTAGTAACAGCATTACCTATCTTTTTACCCGCTGCAATACCGAATCTAGAAATACTTAAATTGTTATCCTTATTATATATATATACATATAAACATTTTTTGCATGATCCAGTATGTAATACATCATCAAAATCTTTATGTTCTTTAACTATTTCATATTTTTTCATATTACAGCTCCCTTCTTATCATATAAAAAAAGTCACATATCCGTGACTTAATCTATTTAGAAAGTACTTTTCTTCCTTTTGCTCTTCTAGTTTTTAGTATTTTTGAATTTTTTCTTGCAAAGAATCCATGTTTCTTAGCTTTTTTACGATTATTTGGTTGAAATGTTCTTTTCATAGTTTTCACCTACCTCCGCATCTCATTAGCAACGCTATTATATTATATAAAAAAAACTAAGTCAACTAAAAATAAGGAAAAAACGTTAAATTTCGCATTATAAACTTTTCAACGTTAATAGTTGAAAACTAAAATGTTAAATAGTTAATATGTTTAAACACAATTTGTTGAAATATGTTGAAAACTATAAAAAAGTGCGTTATTATAGGTCCTGACACTGTGGAAAACTATGTTGAAAACTGGTTTAAAACTTAATATTGAAAAATTATTATTTACTTTATTAACATGTTTGTTTTAAACTTAGTTTGTTAGTGAAGATAAAAATTGATTTATAAAAACAGGGCGGTGAGAAGTATGAACAACAATGAGTTATGGGCTCAAATTCTATCTAGAATTGAGTCATCAGTTTCAACAATGATTTATAATATATACTTTAAAGATACTACCCTTGTAGATATAGATAATAATAATACTTTTAAAATACAAGTAAAAAATGAATTTATGAAAAATCATTTATTAAATCATTTTGACGATCTAATAAGTGAAAAAATTAAAGAAGTTACTAAAAAAGATTACTTATATGAATTAGTAATTTCTCAAACTGAACTAGAATTACCAAAGAAGAAGGAAGAAGATAATACTTATATGAGTCAACTTCCTTTAGAATCTACTAATATTGTTGAAAACCAACCAATTATGAACGTAGTAGATGAGGTTTTTCCAGATTATAATGATAATTTGAATCCAAATTATACTTTTGAGAATTTCGTAGTTGGTGAACAAAATGGTATAGCTTACACTTGTGCTAAGGCAGTAGCTGATAAACCTGGTGTTTTATATAATCCATTATTCCTTTATGGTAAAAGTGGTTTAGGTAAAACACATTTAATGCATGCTATAGGTAACGAAATTAAAAGAAAATATAATAAAAGAGTTTTATATATTAGTTCAAAACAATTTAAAGAGGATTATCAAGAAATATTTTCAAATAAAAACACTAATACAACATTATTAGAAGCATTTAAACGAAAATATTATGATAAAGATGTATTAATAATTGATGATATTCAATTCTTAGCATCTGCAGATAAGACTCAGGAAGAGTTCTTTAATACATTTGAAGCATTTAGAAACTTCCAAAAACAAATAATTATTAGTTCAGATACAAGTCCTGATGACTTACAAAAGTTCGAGGATAGATTAAAAACACGTTTTGCTTGGGGAATGACAGCTCAAATATCCCCACCAGACTTTGTTCTAAAACTTAAAATACTTAATAATAAGATGGCAGGACATGAAACTGCCAATAGAATAAAGCCTGAAGTATTAGAATATATTGCTAATAATAGCCAATCAGATGTTAGACATCTAGAAGGTATTATTAATAGATTGTATGTAATGATTATGATGTATCAACCAGAAGTGGTAGATCTAGCATTTGCTCAACAGTACTTAAAAGATGATATAGATAATAATAATTACACTGAAAATAGTATTGAAAAGATAAAGAAAGCCGTTGCAGACTACTATAATGTTACTGTTGATACATTAAAATCTAAGAAAAGAAAAGCTGAAATTAATAAAGCTAGACAAGTTGCTATATATTTATGTACTATGACTACTGATGAAACAGTAGAAAGAATAGGATTAAGTTTTAATAGAGACCATGCTACTGTTATACATGCTAGAGAAAAAATTACTGAAGACCTAAAAACTTCAGAACAATTAAAGAATGAAATTAAAGAAATTAAAGATAAGATTTAAAAGTTGTTAAAAACTTACTAATTATTAACAATTATAATTAATAAAAATTATTAAAAACATACGTAATTGTGGATAATTTAATAGTTTTCAACTTTATAAACCCTATAAATAATAATAATATATTTAAATAAAAAGAAAGAAGGAATGAAATATGAAATTTTCTATAAATAAAAATGTAATATTAGAACAATTACAATATGTAAGTAAAGCTATATCTCCAAAAAATATTATTAATATATTAAATGGAATTAAATTTGAATTAGATAGCAAAGGATTAAGTTTAACAGCTAGTGATAGTAATTTAACTATTAAAGCTTTTATTGATAAAGAAAAAATTGAAAGTATTGATACAGTAGGATCTATTATTGTTAGTAATAAGTCTTTATTAGACATTATTAAGAATATGCCAGAAGATATTATTAAATTTGAAGTTGATGATGGTTTAAGAATTAATATTAAATCTGGAGAATGTGAATTTAACTTAAATTGTTTAAATAGTTTAGATTATCCAGATATTGATATGTCTGATAATAAAACTCATATAGATATTAAAGCAGAAACATTAAAGAAAATGATTAAACAAACTATCTTTGCTGTATCTGTTCAAGAATCTAGACCTTTATTAATGGGTATTAATATTAAAGTTAATGGAAATATATTAGAATGTACTGCTACAGACTCATATAGATTAGCTAAAAAGACTGTTACATTAGATAAACCATATGATGAAGTTGTTGATATAGTAATACCTGCTTCTAATATTGGAGAATTAGAAAAAATAATATCTGATGAATCTAAAAATGTAGAAATGCATATATTTGATAAGAAAATATTATTTAAATATGAAAATATTTTATTCCAATCTAATTTATTAGAAGGTTCTTATCCTAATACATCATCATTTATTCCAGTAGATTTTGAACATATTGTTAATGTTAACTTAAATAATTACTATGCTTCAATTAATCGTGTTGCATTAATTGGTCAATCTAAAGATAAAAATATTATTAAGATGGATGTTAACGAAAAAGAAATAGTATTAAGTTCTTTAGCTACTCAAATTGGAGCAGGAACTGATAAAGTTTCTATAACTAAAAATAATAGTGAAGAAATTAGTATTAGTTTCTCAGCTAAATATATGATTGATGTATTAAGATCATTCGAAGATGAAGATATTATTATATATATGAATACAGATTCTAAACCAATTGTAGTTATGTCAGCTTCAGATGATTCATTAGTACAATTAATATTACCTATAAAGACATTTTAATTAAAAATGTTTTTTTTTTACTAAAATGTACTTTTTTGTACTTTTTCATATGCTAATGTACCTCTCAAGGAGGTGAAATTATGAATAAGTATAATATTACTGATAATACATTGGCTATATTACCTATGGGTAATAAAAATTCAGTAGTATATGAAGTTGATAAAATGATAGTTATCAACAATAAACCAAATAATATTATTAAGTATAATTGTGAAATAGATGGTAGTTCATATGATATTAGGGTTAATTATTATAGAAATATGACTGGAAATATGTATAAAACTCCTATTTTAGTTAAAAGTAAGAATAATATAGTATTCTTCCCTACTTGTTCTCCTAGAGTAAATAATGTATCATGGTTGAATTTAAAATCTATAAATAATATATATTCTAATGATAAAAATAATTGTTCTGTTATAGAATTAACAAATGGAAATAAAATAGATTTTAAAGAATCAATTTGGTCATTAAAGAATCAAATATTAAAAGCTAGTAGATTTGAGTTTTTATTAAGAAAAAAAGAGGCCTAAAAAGCCTTTTTTTCTTTTTTTGGCACTTATTTTGTGATATAATTATATTGTGGTATAGGAGTACCTAAAACATATAAAAATTGCTTAAAATCAAAATTAGGGGGCAAAAATGAAAATTACGAGTTTAAAGATAAATAATTTTCGTAACTACAAAAAACTTGTTTTGGATTTTAATCCTTCTAAAAATATCATCATTGGAAAAAATGGTATGGGTAAAACAAATATAGTAGAAGCTATATATGTATTAGCCTTAACTAAGTCTTTCAGAGGTTCTAAAGATGATGTAATTATTAAATTTGATGAAGATAATTGCAAAGTAGAAGGAACTGTAGTTGATGATTATAAAATTGATTATAAAATTGTTATTTCTAAAGATGAAAATAAAAAAGTATGGATAAATAAGAAAAAAATACCTAAATTGGTTGATTATTTATCAAATATAAATATTGTTTTATTTACTTTAGATGATCTTAAGTTAGTTAAAGATACTCCAAATACTAGAAGAAAATTGATAAATATTGAACTATCTCAATTTAGTAATGAATATTTAAAAATAACAACTTTATATAATAAATTACTAAAACAAAGAAATTCTTATTTAAAAACTTTATATTTAAATGGTAATGCTTCTCAAGATTATTTGGATATTATAACTTCTAAATTAATTGAATATGGTATAAAAATATACGAATATAGAAATGATTTTATTGAAGAAATATCTAAATATATTACTAATAATTATAAGAAGATTACAGGTTTGGATAATTTAAAAATTGTTTATAAGTCAGATTTTTTAAACAAAACTAAAGAAGATATAGAAAAGTTATATAAAAAGAATAAAAATAGAGATATTACAAGTGGTGTTACTAATATTGGTATTCACAGAGACGATTTTGAGTTCATATTGGATGAAAAGCCTTTAAAGGACTTCGGATCCGAAGGAGAACAAAAAAACGCTGTAATAGCCTTAAAAATGGCTGAGATAGAGATATTTAAAGATAAGAAGAACATTATACCTATTTTAATATTAGATGATTTATTTAGTGAATTAGATAAAACTAAAATAAATAATATATTAAAATTCATAGATAATGATATTCAAACATTCATAACTACAACAGAATTAAACAAATTAAGTAAGAAAATAACTAATGATTCAAAAATATTTGTTGTAAAAGATGGTGTGGTTGAGGTAAAGGAGAATTAATATGGCTGAAAATATTGAACATTATGACGCATCCGACATTCAAGTACTTGAAGGATTAGAGGCTGTTAGAAAAAGACCTGGTATGTACATTGGTACTACTGATTTAAAAGGATTACATCATTTAGTATGGGAAATTGTTGATAATGCGATAGATGAAGCTTTAGCTGGTTATTGTCATAATATTGATGTAATAATTAATAAAGACAATAGTATAACTGTTAAAGATGATGGTCGTGGTATTCCAGTTGATATCCATCCTAAAACAGGTATATCTACAGTTGAAACAGTTTATACTGTATTACATGCTGGTGGAAAATTTGGTGGTGGAGGATATAAAGTATCTGGTGGATTACATGGTGTAGGTGCATCTGTAGTTAACGCACTATCTAAATGGGTAGAAGTTAAAGTATATAAAAATGGTAAAATCTACTCTATTCGTTTTGAAAACGGTGGACATACCGTAGAACCATTAAAAGAAATTGGTACTTATGAAGACGATAGAAGTGGTACTACTGTAACATTTAAACCAGATGGAGACATTTTTGATTCTGAAATCTATGATTATGAAACATTAAAAACTAGAATAAGAGAGTTAGCTTTCTTAAATAAAGGTTTAGCTATTAATCTTAGAGATGATAGAGATGAAGAAGATACTACTGGTGATCATTTCTTATATGAAGGTGGTATTAAAGAATACGTAAAATTTATTAATCAAGGAAAAACTCCAATTCATGAAGATATTATTTATTTTGAAGGTGAAGAAGATAACGTTATGTTTGAAGTAGCAATGCAATATAATACTTCATATAATGATAATATTTATTCATTCGTTAATAATATTAATACTCATGATGGTGGAACACATGAAGAAGGAGTTAGAAGAGCTTTAACTGCTTGTATTAATAAATATGCACAAAAGAACGGTATTCTAAAGGAAAAAGATGATAATCTTACAGGAGACGACGTTAAAGAAGGTTTAACAATGATTATTTCTTGTAAGCACCCTAACCCACAATTTGAAGGACAAACAAAAGGTAGATTAGGAAACTCAGAAGTAAGAAAACTTGCATCTGATGTATTTAGTCAAGGATTTGAAAGATTCTTATTAGAAAATCCAGAAGAAGCTAAAGCTATAGTTCAAAAAGCAATGTTAGCTTGTAGAGCTAGAAATGCAGCTAAGAAAGCTAGAGAAATTACTCGTAAGAGTGAAATTGGACAAACTTCATTCTTTGGTAAGTTATCTGATTGTAAATCTAAAGATCCAACTGAATCTGAAATATTTATAGTCGAAGGAGATAGTGCTGGTGGATCTGCTAAAAAAGGTAGAGATTCGATGACTCAAGCAATTCTTCCTTTAAGAGGTAAAATCTTAAATGTAGAAAAAGCTAGATTAGATAGAGCATTATCAAATGAAGAAATTAGAACAATTATTACTGCATTTGGTACTGGTATTGGTGATGAATTTGATTTGGAAAAATTAAGATATCATAAAATAATAATCATGACCGATGCCGATGTCGATGGATCTCATATTAGAGTATTATTACTTACCCTATTCTATAGATTCTTTAGACCAATTGTAGAAGCTGGTCATGTTTATGCAGCTCAACCACCATTATTTAGAATAATGCATGGTAAAACTCGTAAATATGTACTAAATGATAAAGAAAAAGATGATTATATTAATAATTTAGATCCTAAAACTAAATTTGAAGTTGCTCGTATGAAAGGTCTTGGTGAAATGGATGCTGAGGAATTATACGAAACAACAATGGATATTAATCAAAGAGTATTAAGAAAGATTACAGTTAATGACTGTGTTGCAGCAGATGCTATATTTGAAAAACTTATGGGTGACGAAGTTGAACCTAGACGTGAATTTATAGTAGAAAATGCTGGATACGGTAATATTAACTTAGATATTTAAGGGAGGTTTTTAAAGTGGAAGAAGAAAATAAGAATATTGAAACTACTGAAGAAGTAGAAGAAACTGTTGAAAACCAAACAGATATCAACAATGAAGAAAATAATGCATTAGATATTCATAATAGTGAATTTAATGGATATTTCCATGAAAGAGATTCATTAGAAGAAAATAACATTGTAGATGAAGTTGGTACTTCATTCTTAGAATATTCTATGTCTGTTATTACTGCTAGAGCTTTACCAGACTTAAGAGATGGTTTAAAACCTGTTAATAGACGTATTTTATGGGCAATGAATGAATCTGGTTTATATCCTGATAAACCTCATAGAAAATCAGCTACAACAGTTGGTTACGTTATGGGTAATTACCATCCACATGGTGATAGTTCAATTTATGAAGCAATGGTTAGAATGGCACAAGATTTTAACCAAAGATATTTAATGGTTGATGGCCATGGTAACTTTGGTAATATCGAAGGTGATGGCGCAGCAGCCATGCGTTATACTGAATCAAGATTATCTAAATTATCTCTTGAAATGTTAAGAGATATAGATAAAGATACAGTAAATATGGATGATAACTTCGATTTTACTAAGAAAGAACCATCTGTATTACCTTCCCGCTTCCCTAACATTTTAGTAAATGGTACTATGGGTATTGCGGTTGGTATGGCAACTAATATTCCACCTCATAATTTAGGTGAAGTTATTGATGGATGTGTTGCATATATTGATAATCCTGAAATTGATACTAGAGGATTAATGGAATATATTAAAGGTCCTGACTTCCCTACTGGCGGTGTTATATTAGGTAATAAAGGTATTATTGAAGCTTACGAAACTGGTAGAGGTTCTATTACTATCAGATCTAGAGCTGAAATTATAGAAGAAAATAATAAACAACAAATTGTTATTACTGAAGTTCCATATGGAACAAATACATTAGAATTAAAGAATAAAGTTGCAGAACTTGTTCATTCAAAAGTATTAGATGGTATATCTGATTATCATACAGATTTAAAAAATGGTGTTAAAATCACTATTACATTAAAAAGAGATGCAAATGCTCAAGTTATTTTAAATAATTTATATAAACATACAGATTTCCAAAAAAATTATGGAATTATCTTATTAATGCTTGATAATGGTGTTCCTCGTACTTTAGGATTGAAATCAATTATTTCTAAATATATTGATTATCAAAAAGAAGTTATTATTAGAAGAACTAAATATATATTAGGCAAAGCTGAAGATAGAGTTCATATTTTAGAAGGTAGACGTATTGCTTTAGATCATATTGATGAAGTTGTACATATTATTAGAAATAGTGCTACTGAAGAAATTGCTAAAGCTGAATTAATGTCTAGATTTGCATTAAGCGATATCCAAGCAACTGATATCTTAAATATGAGATTAGGTAAGTTAACTGGATTAGAAAGAGATGCAATTGAAAATGAATTAAAAGAATTAGCTGAAAAGATTGCTGATTATCATGATATCTTAGCTAATGAATCAAGAGTATTAGGTATTATTAAAGATGAAATGCTTGAAATCAAACGTAAATACGGTGATGAAAGACGTACTAACATTGATATGACAGCTATTGATTTCATTGAAGATGAATCATTAATACCAGAACAAAATATTATGATTTCATTAACTGATAAGGGTTATATCAAGAGATTAACTACTGATACATATAGAACTCAACACAGAGGTGGCGTTGGTGTAAAAGGTATGTCAACTAACGAAGAAGACTACGTTAAATTCTTGATTAATGCTTCAACTCATGATCATATTATGTTCTTTACTAATAAAGGAAGAACATATCGTATAAAAGGTTATGAAATTCCTGAATATAGTAGACAATCTAAAGGATTACCTATTATTAACCTACTTCAATTAGAAAAAGATGAAAAAATAAGTTCAGTTATTAGAGTTTCTCGTGATAACGATGCTAGATTCTTAATCTTTGCAACTAAACAAGGTTTAATTAAGAAAACTCCAATTGAAGAATTTGATAATATAAGAAAAACTGGTAAGATTGCTATTACATTAAAAGATAATGATGAATTAATAGATGTTTTATTAACAGATGGTACATATAACGTTTGTTTAGGTTCATCTGCTGGTAGAATGGTTGTATTTAACGAAAATGATGTAAGACCTATGGGTAGAACTGCGTCAGGTGTTAAAGGTATTAACCTTGATGGAGCTGAATGCTTAGGTATGGATGTAGCTCATGATGATGATAATATCTTAATAGTAACTAAGAATGGTTATGGAAAGAAAACTAAATTATCAGAATATAGATTAACTAAGCGTGGATCTAAAGGAGTAACAGCAATTAATATTACTGAAAAGAACGGTCCAATGGTAGCATTCAAAAATGTTACTGATGATTTAGATTTATTAATTATTACTGAATCTGGTATGATTATTAGAATTACAGTTGAATCTATTTCTCAATTAGGACGTGTAACTCAAGGTGTAAGATTAATTAATCTTAAAGAAGATCAATATGTTTCAACAATTTCTTTAACAAGCAAAGATGATGAAGAAGATTCTGAGTTATCAACATCAGAAAATTCTAATGAGTCCCCTACTTCATTTGACAAAATTGTAAATGAAAATAAAGAAGAAGCTTAATAGCTTCTTTTTTTATGTTTCACGTGAAACATCTTTTATCAATTCCCTATTCTTTACTTTTAAGCTGGTTCATTTGATATTTAATGCTTTTTATTTCAAAAAAAGTACCCTATTACTTTGTTTTTTATATTTATATTTTTGTAATGTTTCACATGAAACATTTTTTTATTGATTTTCCCTATTTTATACATTTAAACTGAATTATTTTTGATAATTAATGCTCTTTTATATTTTGAAAAGTGACCTATTATTTTCTTTTTTAATATTTATATTTTTATAATGTTTCACGTGAAACATTAATATTTGTTTATGATATATATTTATTATTTTTAAATCTAATTATTTACATATTATTTATCCTTAATTTAAATATTTATTACTTCTTATGTTTCACGTGAAACATTTATACTATGAAAATTAATTATTTGATTAATTTATAGGATATGTTATAATATTTTTGCGCAACGGTTATATTGGAACCTGGTCAGAGTGGGAACACAGCAGCCATAACATTCACTAATCGTGTGCGCATTTTTTTTATTGAGGTAATTATGAATGAATATATAGAGGAAATAATAAAAGAAGCACAAATATCTTATGATAATAAAGACATTCCAATAGGAGCTATAGTGGTTAAAAATAATAAAATTATAGGTAGGGGACATAATGATAGATTAAATACACCGGATGTAACTAATCATGCTGAAATAATAGCTATTAGAGAAGCTGAAAAGAATCTAAATGATTGGAGATTAGATGGATGTGATCTTTATGTTAGCTTATATCCATGTGATATGTGCCTAGAAGTTGCTAAAGCAAGTAGGGTAGATAATATATATTTTTTATTAGAAAGAGATAATAAAAACAAATATAATTCTACTATTATTAATCAAGTTGAAGATGATGTTTCACGTGAAACATATAAAAACATGCTTAGTACTTTTTTTAAAGAAAATGTAAGATGATTTTATCATCTTTTTTTATGCAAAAGAGTACATAAATATGCGGTATTATGTTATAATTTATCTAGGTGAATATGTATGGACTATCAAGTTTTATATAGAAAATATAGACCTAGTAATTTTGATGAATTAATGGGGCAAGATCATATCGTTAGACTATTAAAAAATTCTGTAATAGAAAATAAGTTAGCTCATACTTATTTATTTACAGGGCCTCGTGGTACAGGTAAAACAAGTAGTGCAAGAATTTTTGCTAAGACTATTAATTGTGAAAATCCGAAAGATGGAATTCCTTGCGGTGAATGTGCTGCATGCCAAAACTTTAATAGTTCTCCTGATATAGTAGAAATTGATGCTGCTTCTAATACTGGTGTAGATAATATTAGAAATATTATAGAAGAGGTTATGATTGCACCTTCATTTATGAAATATAAAGTTTATATTATGGATGAAGTACATATGCTTTCAAAAAGTGCATGGAATGCTTTTCTAAAGGTTCTAGAAGAACCTCCTGAATATGTTGTATTTATATTAGCAACTACAGATGTACAAAATGTTCCAATTACAGTTTTATCTAGATGTCAACGTTTGGATTTTAGACGAATAGATAGAAATAGAATAGTGGATAATTTAAAGAAAGTATGTAAGTCTGAAGGAATTAAAGCTTCTGATGAAGCTTTAGAAGAAATATCTTATTTGTCTGATGGCGGTATGAGAGATGCTTTAAGTATTTTAGATCAACTATCAAAAGCTTCTGACAAAATTGATATTGATGTAATCAAAAACAATTATGGTACTGTAACAACTGATGAGATTAATGAACTATATAACAATATACTGCATAATGATATTGATACTCTTGTTAATAGTTTAAACAATATAAAGTTAACAGGTATTGATATAAAAATACTTATCAACAAAATGTTGGATTGTTATATAGATAAAGCAGTTGATATGAAGAAAAGAAATTTATCAACACAAGCATTTAATCAAATAAAGAAACTTATTGAATCATTAAATGATATATCTGGTAAATTGAATTATTCATCTAATGGTTTCTTAATGCTAGAATTAGAACTTATATCATTTATTAATGATGATGAAACTAAACTTAGTAGTCGCGAAATATCTCAAATTATTTCCCGGGAAATAATCGATGATAAGTGTCAAGTAGATGTAAAACAATATATAGATAAAAATACTCATTATAATATGTGTGAAGAATTTATTAATATTAGAATAAACAATTCGTTTGTTAATGCTTCTAAAGACTACAAACAAACATGCCATGATTTATGGATTAAATTTATGGATGAAATTAATAATATGAAACTTAAAGAGTTTAATTTGTTAGTTGGGAAGACAATGGTTCAAGTTGCTTCTGATAATAATATCCTATTAGTTTCAAAATCCGAATCTGTTAAATTAGTAGGTAATAACAAATTATATGAAATTGAAAATAAATTTAATGAAATAAACAATACTAAATATAAATTAATATTTATTACTGAAAAAGACTGGAAAGATCTTTTAAGTAATTTTGATAAAGATAAAGTATACAAAATCATGAAGGAAGACAAGTATGTTAATGAAACTGCTGATACAGTTTCATTAGCTGAAAGTTTATTTGATGATAAAATAGAAGTTAAATAGAGGAGAGTAGATTTTTATGAATATGAATGCTTTAATGCAACAAGCTCAAAGAATGCAAAAAGATATGCAAAAGAAACAAGAAGAAATATATAAGTCTGAATATACTGGTACTTCAGAATTTGTTGATGTTGTTTTAATGGGAGATAAATCAGTGAAGAAAGTAACAATAAAAAATAAGCAATTAGATGCTGAAGATATCGAAATTTTAGAAGATATGATTGCTATTGCTTTAAATGATGCAATAAGTAAAATTGATAAAGATATTGATTCTAAAATGGGTATGTACGGAAAACAATTAGGTGGTTTATTCTAATATGTTATATCCAAAGAGTTTAGAAGACGCGATTAACTCTTTTAAAAAATTACCTGGTGTAGGTGAAAAGAGTGCTGAAAGATATGCTCTTTCTTTATTAGATTTAGATGAGAAGGAAATAGAAGATTTTTCAAAAAGTGTTAAAGAAGTTAAAGAAAATATTAAAACATGTCGTATATGTGGACATTTAACTGATAAAGATATTTGTAATATATGTTCTGATAAAAATAGAAATGATAATTTGATATGTGTTGTTGAAGACTATAAATCAGTTTTCATGTTTGAAAAGACTGGAACATTTAATGGTAAATATCATGTATTGAATGGATTGATAAGTCCAATTGATGGAATATATCCTGAAGATATTAATATAAGTGGGTTAGTTGATAGAATAGGTAAAAACAATGATGATGCAGAAATTATTATTGCACTTAAACCTACAATAGAAGGTGAAACAACTACATTATATATAAAGAAAATATTTGAAAAGAAAAATATTAAAGTTTCAAGACTATCTTATGGAATACCAATTGGTGTTGATATAGATTATATTGATTCATTAACATTAGATAGAGCATTAGTAGATAGAAAAGAAATATAGGTGTTTATGGAAAGTAAAAAAGCTAAGGAAACTATTTTGAATTCATTTCATGAGAATAATAATTCCCATGCTTTTTTAATTGAAACAAATAATATAAATGATTGTTTAACTGATGTTATTGATATTGCAAGACAAATAGAATGTGAAGTTGATGGAGATGAACATTGTACTTGCAAAATTTGTAATTTAATTAAAAATAATAATAATCCTGATTTATTAGTATTAAGACGTTTAGATAAAGATGATAAAGAAGATGAAAAAATTAGAGATATAGAAGTATCTACAAAAAGTAAAAAATTGGATACTTTAAAGACTGAAATCACAACAAAACAAATTGATGGTTTAGTTAATTTATTTAGAACAACTCCTTTAGTATCTAAATATCAAATATATATTGTTTTCGAAGCAGATAAATTAAATAGAAATGCAGCTAATAAATTATTAAAGTTTCTTGAAGAACCAAATCCTAATATTATTGGATTCTTTATAACTGATTCATTTGATAAAATGATATCTACTATTGTTTCACGATGTGAAATATATAATTTTAGATATGGAACTGATAATATTTTAAGTTTACTTGATATTACTGATAAAGAATATGAAAAATATTTTGATCAAACTATGAAATTAGTTTATGACTTAGAACATTTGAAATCATATGAGTTAATTACTAATAGTAAAAATCTTTCAAAAAAAGAAAGAAATGAAATATTATTTATTTTTAAACTATTAAAGAGAATTTATACAATTAAATTTGAAAATATAGTATATAATTATTATAATAATTTAGAGTTTTCTAATCAGGTATTAGATTCAATTTCAGTTAATGATATTTCTATTTTATCTAAGAGAATATTGTTGATTGATGAAATAATATCAGATTTAAATAAAAATAGTATTAGAGATATGAGCATTAATAAATTATTTATAAAGTGGGTGTAATATATGAAAGTATGTGCAATTAAATTTAAAACATCATCAAAATCCTATTTGTTTAAATACGACAATTTAGAATTAAATAATAATGATCATGTTATCGTAGAAACTGAAAAAGGTACTCAATATGGAAAAGTAGTTGATATTGATGTTGAAAATACTAAAAATATTAATATTGATAAAATGAAACCTGTATTAAGATTAGCTTCAGATAAAGATGAAAAAGACTATGAAAAAAATTTAAGACAATCTAAAGAAGCTTTAGATTTTGCTAAAAAGAAAGCCATGGAATTAAATTTAGATATGAGAATTGTTGATGCTTCTTATACATTAGATAAAAAACAATTAACTTTTAATTTCGTTGCTGATGAAAGAATAGATTTTAGAGATTTAGTTAAAGAATTAGCTTCTAAATATAAAACAAGAATTGAATTGCATCAAATGGGAGTAAGAGATAAAGCAAAAGAAGTTGGTGGACTAGGTCCATGTGGAAGGGCTTTATGTTGTTCTGGTTTCTTAAATGGTGTTGATTCTATTTCTATTAATATGGCTAAGAATCAAAACATAGCTCTTAATCCTTCAAAAATAAATGGATTATGTGGAAGATTATTATGCTGTTTATCTTATGAAGATGATGTTTATACAGAACATAGAAAATGTTTGCCTAAAATGGGTGAAATTGTTAAAACATCTGATGGAGAAGGTAAAGTAGTTTCTTTAGATGTATTAAATAAAAAATATTCAGTTAATATAGATGGGGATATTAAAGAATATGGATGCCAAGATTACAAAAAAAGAAATTAATGATCTATATGATTATGGTTATTATATATACCAAAATCCAGATTATTTTAAATTTTCAATAGACTCAGTTTTATTAGCTGAGTTTGTTTGCGTTCATAAAAACAAAAATAAAGTATTAGATTTATGCTCTGGGAATGCACCTGTCCCTATGATATTACATATAAAATATGGTGATAGAGTTAGTATAACTGGTGTAGAACTTCAAGATGAAATATATGAATTAGGAAAAGATAGTTTAGAATACAATAAATTTAATGATATTAAATTTATTCATGATGATGTTAATAATTTACCTAATACTCTTAATAATAAATTTGATATAGTTACCTGTAATCCTCCATATTTTGAAGTATCAGGTGACAATATAAATGAAAATGAAATAAAAGCAATTGCAAGACATGAAATAAAAATAGATTTAGATGGTATTATTAAAGTGGCATCTAAAATGATTGAAAATAAAGGATATTTTTATATGGTTCATAGAACTAATAGATTAGCTGATATTATCAATACTTTAAATAAATATAAATTTGGAATAAAAAGAATAATACCTGTTTATGATAAACAAGGTGTTGATTGTACTTTTATATTAATTGAATCTGTTTACAATGGTAAAAATTATGTTAAAATAGGTAAACCATTATTCATTAAAGAAAATGAATCATATAAAAATATATTTGAGGAGGTGTAAGTATGAAGATAGTTGTTGGATTAGGAAATCCTGGGAAAGAATATGCTAATACTAGACATAATATTGGATGGTATTGTTTAGATAAATTTTTAGGTGATGTAGATTGGACTAAAAAATTTAATTCAGCTATTTATGAAACTAATATAAATGGAGAAAAATATATTTTTGTTAAACCATTAACATATATGAATTTATCAGGAAATGCTGTTGGAGAAATAGTTAATTTTTATAAGTTAGATTATAAAGATGTTTTAGTTATACAAGATGATCTTGATATGGAATGTGGAAAAGTTAGATTAAAAGTTAATTCATCTGCAGGTGGTCATAATGGTATAAAAGACATTATTGCTCATCTTCATACTGATGCATTTGCTCGTATTAAAATTGGTGTATCTCATGATAGAACAATTGATACTAAAGATTATGTTTTAGGTAAATTATCTAAAAACGAATTATCTTTAATTGATGAAAATATTGATAAGGTATTTGGTATTATTAAAGAATTTGATTATGATAATATTCAAAGTTTAATGAATAAATATAACTAAGAGGTATTTATGAATTTTTTAAATAATATATTTAAATATAAGAGTCATGATACAGTATGTGGTCTATCTGATGAATTAAATATATTGTATTATTACAATTATTTTAAAAATTATAATAAAAATGTATTAATTGTAACTAATGCTTTATATGACTCTAATAAAATTTATCAAAGATTAAAAACATATACAGACGATGTCTGTCTTTTTCCGATGGATGACTTTTTACCAAGTGTAGCATTAGCTATATCTCCAGATTTAAAAGTTAAAAGATTACAAACACTTGAATTAATCAAAACAAATATACCTCATATAGTTGTTACAAATTTGATGGGATATCTTAGATATTTACCTGGAATTGAAACTTCAAAAAAATTAAATATAAATCTAAATAAAGGTGATTCAATAAATAGAGATAAATTAATTGAATTATTAGAAGAATTTGGATATAAAAGAGATACTTTAGTAACATCTACTGGTGAATATGCTGTAAGAGGATTTATTATTGATATTTTTCCAATAGAAGCAAATCATCCGATTAGAGTTGAATTCTTTGGAGATGAAATTGATAGTATAAGAGTTTTTGATGAAAATACTCAATTAAGTATTAATGAAATAGATAATACTAATATTCTTCCTTTTGAAGAAATAGTAACAAAAAATCATAATAGTTTATATGATTATATGAATCATCCAATGGTATTCTTTGTTAATGAATCTCAAATAATTAATGGAATGAATAAGATATTATCAGATGAAGAAGAATTTAAAAAAGCTAGATCATTAGAGGAAGATACTACATTTATGTATAACTTTGATGATATTAAAGTAAAAGATTATATTAAAATTGAAACCATTAATAATATTAAAGGCTCACAAATGTATAATAGTAGAAATATGTCTAAGTTTAATGGTGATTATAATAAATTTAAAGATTATTGTAATATACATAAAAAAGATAGCACTGTTATTATCTATTTAAGTAAGCAATCTCAAATAGATAAGATTGCGGAATATATACCTGATTATAGTTTAGATGTTATTCAAGAAGGTAGAGTAACAGTTATTAATAAGAAAATTAATGAAGGTTTTATTATTGATAATTACTATGTTATATCCGAATTTGATATAGATGATGTTAAAGCAGTAAATAATAATTACAATAATACTTATAAAATGGGTAGAAAAATCAAAGATTTTTCTGAAATTAAACCAGGTGATTATGTTGTTCATATTCAACATGGTATAGGTGTTTATGGTGGTATTGTTGCATTAGAAAAAGGTGGTTTATTAAGAGATTATATCTTAATTAACTATCAAGGAAATGATAAAGTGTATATTCCTGTTGAAAAAATTAATACTATTTATAAATATGTAGAAAAAGATGGTGTAAAACCTCATATTAATAAATTAAATAGTACTCAATGGGCTAAAACAAAAATGAAAGTCAGATCTAGAATTAAGGATATATCTGATGAATTAATTAAATTATATGCTGCAAGAGAACATATTGAAGGTCCTGTTTTTAATGATTATGATGATGAATATGATTTTGGTTCAAGTTTTGAATTTAATGAAACAGGAGATCAAATTAAATGTATTAAAGAAATAGATGTTGATTTAAAAAATAAAGTACCAATGGATAGATTACTATGTGGTGATGTTGGATTTGGTAAAACTGAAGTTGCGTTTAGAGGTATGTTTAAAACAGTTATGAATGGATATCAAGTTGCATATCTATGTCCTACAACTTTATTGAGTAGACAACAATATATGAATGCTAAAGATAGATTTAAAGAATATCCTATTAATATAGAATTATTAAATAGATTTACTACTGCTAAGGAAGTAACTAGAATTTTAAAAGGATTAGCAGATGGTTCTGTTGATATAGTATTTGGAACTCATAAATTATTAAATGATAAAATTAAATATAAGAATTTAGGGTTATTAATTATTGATGAGGAACAAAGATTTGGTGTTACACATAAAGAAAAAATCAAAGAATTAAAAAATGATGTTAATGTATTAACTTTAAGTGCAACACCAATTCCTAGAACATTAAAGATGGCGATGTCTGGATTAAGAGATTTATCTATTATAGATACTGCACCAGTTAATAGATATCCTGTACAAACTTATGTGTTAGAAGAACAAGATATTATTATTAAAGACGCTATATATAAAGAATTATCTAGAGATGGACAAGTATTTATTCTTTATAATAAAGTTGAATCTATTCAAGATTATGCTACTAAAATAAAATTATTAGTACCTGAAGCTAGAATAACTATAGCTCATGGTAAGATGGATAAAAAAGAATTAGAAGATGTTGTATCTGATTTTGTAGATAATAAATATGATATATTGATTTGTACAACTATAATTGAAACTGGTATAGACATTCCTAATGTTAATACATTAATTGTAATTGATTCGGATAATTTTGGATTATCTCAGTTATATCAGTTAAGAGGTAGAGTTGGTAGATCTGACAAGATAGCATATGCTTATTTAATGTATAAACCAGCAAAAGTATTAACAGAAACTGCTGTTAAGAGATTACAATCAATTAAAGAATTTACTGAATTAGGATCAGGTTATAAAATTGCAATGAGAGATTTATCTATAAGAGGAGCAGGAGATTTATTAGGATCTGAACAAGCTGGATTTGTTGATTCAGTTGGACTTGAGTTATATACTCAAATGGTTCAAGAAGAAATGAATAAACTTAAAGGTATAGAAACTAATGATGTAGAAGACGAACCAAGTAATCCGTTAATTGAAGTTGCAAATCATATTGATGATAATTATGTATCTGAAGAATCATTAAAAATTGAAATTCATAAATTAATTAATGAAATAAAAGATGAAGAATCACTTGAATTAATTAAGAAAGAAATAGAAGATAGATTTGGTAAGATTGATGAAAACATGGAAATATATATGTATGAAGAATGGTTTGAAAAACTTGCTGAAAAATTGGGCGTTAATAGAGTAATAAAAAATGATACTACTATTACTATTGAATTACCTGAAGATGTTTCTGATAAGATTGATGGAGAAAAATTATTCTTAATAACATATAGTATCAATCCTAGATATAAATTAAGTTATAAATTAAAGAAGATTAATATAATGTTACCTTTAATTAATTTAGATAAACATTTTATTTATTACGAAGTTAAATTATTAAATGAAATTATTAATATGATTAAAGATAGGTAGGAGATTTTATGAATAAAACAAAAAAATGGAGTAATCCTATAACTATAATAGGAGTTGCATTATTAATATGTCTTGCAATATTTGTATTATTTAATGTAGCTTATTCGGAAACTGCTATTGCATTAATTCCTATTCCAATGATAGTAATTTATATAGCTAATATAATTACATTCATTTGTTTATTTATTTTACTTATAATAAACATTATTACCGTTATTATTGCAAAATATAAGAAATAATCCTTGAATATAAAATATTCATGTGATATATTATGTACGTTAAGCAATGAAGGAAAGAAGCCGATGATGAAACTTTGTTAGAGAGCCCTGTTAGGTGAAAGTGGGTAAGTGGATAGTTGGTCGAATGGGTCTGGAGTTTAAATCGCGAATCAGCGTTATTGATTTAAGGTGATTATAAAGTCATGAATTAAGGTGGTACCACGGGTATATCTCGTCCTTTAGTTCATGACTTTTTTATTTTTTAGAAAGAAGGAATAAAGATGGAAAAATATTATATTTCAACTGCTATAGCTTATGCTTCAGGTAAACCTCATATTGGTAATACTTATGAGATTGTTTTAGCTGATGCTATTGCTAGAAATAAAAGATTAGAAGGATATGATGTATATCTTCAAACTGGTACAGATGAACATGGAGAAAAAATAGAGAATAAAGCAAAGGATAAAGGTATTACTCCTCAACAATATGTTGATGAAGCAACTGCTGAAATCAAACGTATTTGGGATTTGATGAATACAAAATATGATAGATTTGTTAGAACTACTGATAAAAAACATGAAGAAGTTGTTCAACATATTTTTAAGAAGATGTATGACAAAGGTGATATCTATTTAGATAAATACGAAGGATGGTATTGTATTCCAGATGAATCTTTCTGGACTGAAACTCAAGTAGTTGAAAACGAAGAAGGAGTTAAGGTATGTCCAGACTGTGGAAGACCAGTTGAAAAGAAGAGTGAAGAATCATATTTCTTTAGATTAAGTAAATATCAAAAACAATTAGAAGAATATATTGAATCACATCCTGATTTTATTCAACCTGAATCAAGAAAAAATGAAATGTTAAATAATTTCATTAAACCGGGATTACAAGATTTATGTGTATCAAGAACTGCCTTTTCTTGGGGTATTCCAGTAGATTTCAATCCTAAACATGTTGTATATGTATGGTTAGATGCATTAACAAACTATATTACTAATATTGGTTATGATGTTGATGGTGGAAATGATGAATTTAAGAAATGGTGGCCTGCTGACTTACATTTAATTGGTAAAGATATTATAAGATTCCATACTATTTATTGGCCTTGTTTCTTATTTAGTTTAGATCTACCACTTCCTAAGAAAGTATTTGGACATCCATGGTTAATTATGGCTGATGGTAAGATGTCTAAATCTTTAGGAAATGTAGTATATGCTGATGATTTAGTCGATAAATATGGTGTAGATGCTGTAAGATATTATTTCTTACATGAAATACCATTTGCTAATGATGGTGTATTTACTGAAGATTTATTAGTTGAAAGAATTAATGGAGATTTAGCTAATATATTAGGTAACCTTGTTAATAGAACTATATCAATGAGTAATAAATATTTTGATGGTGTAGTAGAATCTACTGGTGTAGTAGATACAATGGATGCTCCATTAAAAGAATTAGTTACTAGTTTAGGTGATAAAGTTGCTAAGCATATGGATGAATTAAAAATAGCTGATGCGATAGATGATGTATTCGAAGTATTAAGAGCTTCTAATAAATATATAGATGAAACAATGCCATGGGCTTTAGCTAAGGAAGAAGATAAACAAGATAGATTAAAAGAAGTGTTATATAATTTAATTGAAAGTATAAGAGTATGTGCTGTATATCTACAAGCATTCTTACCTGAAACATCTGAAAAGATCTTCTATCAAATTAATACTGATATTAAATCATATGATAGTACTAAAGAATTTGGTAAATATGTATCTGGTTCTAAAGTTAATACACCAGAAATATTATTTGCAAGAATTGATACTACTAAATAGTCGGATGAAACCGACTATTTTTATGGAGGGAAAATATGTTATTTGATACACATTGTCATTTATATAAAGAATATTTTGATGATATAACTGAAATAATTTCAAAAGCAAAAGATAAAGGTGTTGAAAAATATATATCAGACGCTACTAATATTGAAACATGTTATGAAATGCTAGATTTAGCTAAAATGCAACCTGATGTATATATTACTTTAGGAATTCATCCTGAATGTGTTGATGATTTTTATGGTGAATTAGAAACAATAGTTATGAATAATTTAAATAATGAAAAGTTTGTTGCTATTGGTGAAATAGGTTTAGATTATCATTATGAAGGATATGAAAGAGAACAACAAATAAAATTATTTGAAAAACAATTAAATTTAGCTGAAAAAATTAATAAACCGGTTGTTATTCATTGTAGAGATGCATATGAAGATATGATTGAAATATTAAAAAAACATAATAATAGAGGTGTTATTCATTGTTTTGATGGAACTATGGAACAATATAAAGAATATGAAAAATTAGGATATTATATTGGAGTAGATGGAAATGTTACATTTAAAAATAGTACTACTAGAGATGTTATAAAAGAAGTTCCATTAGATAGAATATTATTAGAGACTGATAGTCCTTATTTAACACCTGAACCTTTAAGAGGACAAAAGAATGATCCTTCAAATATTTATATTATTGCTGAATATATTGCAAAGCTTAAAAATGTTGACACAGACGAGGTTAAAAAGTGTCAAAAATGTGTCATATCAAAAGTTTTTGACTTTTAAATACTTGCATCGTATAATATAAATAGAGGATGATGATAAATGATTCAAATGAGATTACATAAAGTATTTAAAACAGCAAAAATCATTTTAGTTATAGCTATTATATTATGCGCACAACAAGTTGGAATGAAATCATCTAATAGTAAGATTTCGAATATTAATGTTAATAAAACTTTAGACTTAAGTGCTATGGCTTATAAATTAAATGAAATAAACATGCAAGATATCTATTATCCATTAGATACATTAACTGGTGACTTAACTGGTTATGCAGCTGATTGTCCTTTATGTGGTGGTACATTAGGATGTACTGGACAAAATGTATTAGATGGAACAACAACCTACGATGATAGTACATATGGTACTGTTAATATTGTTGCAAGTTCAAAATCTTTAGCATGTGGATCAATTATCACATGGGAAATGAATGGTGAAAAGAAAACTGCTATCGTATTAGATAGAGGAGTACTTGGCACTGATATAGATTTATTATCACCAAGTGAAGAGTATGCTTCTAAGAATATTGGAAGAAGAAAAATTACTTATGATGTATTAAGAGTAGGATGGACTAGATAATCCTACTTTTTTTATGTTATAATCTTACACGAAGAAGTGATATATATGAAATTTAATTTTAAAAAAAAATTTGGACAAAACTTTTTGACTGATAATAATGTGATCGATATTATTGTTGGATTAATTCCTGCAAAAGAAAATGATCTTATTATTGAAGTAGGACCTGGGGCTGGAGCTTTAACTAAAAAATTAAAAAAATATAATGCTAATTTAATTGCATATGAAATTGACCATGATACGGAAGATTATTTATTACCATTACAAGATGATAAGACTAGAATTATATATGATGATTTCTTAAAAAGAGATATTAAGAATGATATTAAGGATATTAAATATGATACTTTATATATTATCGGTAATTTACCTTATTATATAACTACACCTATTATTACTAATATTATTAATAGTGGTTTAGATGTTAAAAAGATTGTAATTATGATTCAAAAAGAAGTTGCAGATAGATTTAGTGCTAGACCTAATTCTAAAGAATATGGAAGTATTACTGTATTTTTAAATTATTTCTTTAATATAAAGAAAGAATTAATTGTTTCTAAGAAGAAATTTAATCCTATGCCAAATGTAGATTCTGCTGTAATAAGTTTAAATAGAAGAGAAGATTTAGAACCTACTGATTTTGATAAATTTAATAAATTAGTAAAAGACTCTTTTCAATTTAAAAGAAAGAATTTACGTAATAATTTAAGAAGTTATGATCTTGATAAAATGGAAGAAATTCTAGAATCAATTGGATTTACTTTAAATGATAGAGCTGAAACATTAACTTATGAAGATTTTGTATTTATCACAAATGAATACTATGATATTAAGATTTAGAAAAAAATTATTGTAATTAAATAAAGTCTGTATTATAATTTATTTAGAATAGGATTATAGTAGAGAGGTGTACACGATGGAAATTACTAATGTAAGAGTGCGCGTAGTTGAGAAAGAGAATTCAAAAATGAGAGGATTTGCTTCAGTTACAATTGATGATCAATTTGTAGTTCATGATATAAGAATCCTTGAAGGAGATAATGGTTTATTTTTAGCCATGCCTTCTAAGCAAATTGCTCCTGGTGAATATAGAGATATAGCTCATCCAATCAACGCTGAAGCACGTAAAATATTTTCAGATGCTATTTTAGCAGAATATGAGAATGAGTTAAAAAAAGAAGCAAGTGAATCGGAAGAATAATAATTAAACCAACGTAAAGTTGGTTTTTTTATTTTGTATAATATGCGTCAATTTATTTCCTTTTAACACTTATATAAATTTAATATAAATTTTATATGTTAAAATTTATGTAGGAGATTATACATATGAAAAAGAAAAGATTAAGATTCATTGTTTATTGTTCTATTATATTTGCAATATTTCTTGTAACTTTTTTGTCATGTGCTCCTGATATAATTAAAATTCATAATACTAAAAAAGAAATTAATGAATTAAAAGAAAAATATAATAAACTACTTAGTGAGGAAGATAAATTAAGTGAAGATGTAGTTAAATTACAAGATTCTGAATATGCTGCAAAGTATGCCAGAGAAAAATATCTTTATACTAAAGATGGTGAATTGATAATTGATTTAAGTAAAAATGAAGAGGAATAATTCTTCTTTAATTTGCTATATTAAATTAATTGTTGTATATTTTATTTACGGGGTCGTTTCTGGTTTCGACAGATTACAGTCCGGATTTAGTTGCAAGCGGAAGGTGATTGCCTTAAATCACACAGTTTAAATTAACTGACAATAATTTTAATTTTGCTCCAGTATACGCTTAATAGTTAGCGTGGAGTGCTGACAGTTTAATCTTCTACAGTTATACTGTTGGTTCATATATGTAGAATATATCAAATGATTGTTTACTCAAGGTCAAATGATGAATAAATATTGAGTAACGCTAGTATTAGTTTGTTAGACGCTTTTTTACTAGTGTATTTTAGTTCTAACTAAGCTTGTAGATGCTGCTTCTTGAGTAATTTGGACGCGAGTTCGAGTCTCGCCGACTCCACCATTGGAATAATACGAATACTTAGTATTCGTTTTTTTATTGACTCTAAATATTGTTTTTGCTAGTATATACACCTAATAGAGGTGGTTTATATGGGTAAATATTTTGAGTATAGTGATTTCTCCAAACTATTTTATGATTTATGCGAAGTTTCGGTTCAAGTTATAGAATTTCAAAATAATATTGAAAGAACTGAAAACATAATTAAATTTTTAAAAAGTGATGCTGTAAAGCATTTTAATATATCTCCTGAAAATAGACTCGATTCGTTAAAAAAATTTCAATCTTTATTAAAAGAATTTCTTGATTCTAAAATAAAAAATGATCGTGATTATTTATTTCTTCATTCTTTATTTTTAGATCGTATATTAGTATTGGATGAAAGTTGTTTAGAAATGTATGCAGAATTATTTTCTAAGAGAGAAGCCGATTTAAGATATAATATTGATTCTTTATCTAGAAAAGATCCTTCTTCATCTGAATTAGATAGTATGAGGATTTTATCTGATTGTTATTTTAAATATATAGATGCTATATATTTTATGTTAGAATATAGAAATAAATTAAATTATGGAATATAAAAAGATGGATTATTATCCATCTTTTTTTATAAATCCTTTGAAAAGTTTGATAATGACACACCATTATTAACTCTTATTCTTGGTAATTCTAATTTATCCATTCCAGGTCTTACTTTTCCATATTGTGTAGTAAATCCTAAACTAAATCCGGCATCTTTAGTTATTGTTTTAACATTTTCATTAACATCACCAAATGGATAAGCCACCGTATAAACTTTATTAACTTGTTCTAAATCTGTTTTTGATGTAGTCATATCTTTGACTCCTGCATCATGGGAAATACAATTGAATAATCCTCCATGATTTTCTTTGCATCCGCCTTTATGCATATCATATGTATGTGATTGAAAATCTATTCCTTTATCCTTGTATGTAGATGCTATCCAATCACCGTGTGTCCATGAACTTACTATAAATGAAGTACATCTTATATTATATTTTTGACATATAGGAATTGCTAAATCAAAGAATGATGGATTTCCATCGTCTGCTGTTACTATAACTGATTTTTCAGGCAATGTTGTTTTACCATCTATATAATCAATTAATTCTTCCCATGTTGGTTGATAATAATTATTGTCATTTAGATATTTCATTTGTTCTTCAAATGAATGTATTTCCATCCAATTGCCATCATTTTTATTATCTACATTTTTATCATAGAAGAAATGATACATTAATACTGGTATACCTGATGTATTATTTGTTTTTGACTTTTCTATTACTTCTATATTTCTTTCTACAGATGTTTTGTTATTTGAAGAATCACTTACTTCATAAGTTAATATATATTTACCTGGAGTGTTAATATCTAGTGTGTTATTAACAATAACTTTATCTGTTAAATCCCCATCATATTCATCATTTGCAGTATATCCTGGTTCTTTATATTCATTACCTTGATATATTTTTATATTAGTATTTCCTTTTAGTTCTATTGATGGTTCTTTTTTATCTACAACTTTAATTGTTCTTAATTCAGTTGAATTTAGAAACATGTATGTTGATTCATATTTTATTTCATAAGTTCCAATTTTACTTGTATCAACTTTTCCTGATATTTTAATATTATCTATCGTTTTAAATAAAAATTTTGCACTAGCACCTTCTTCATTATAGGTGTCATTGTAATTGATTGTAACATTTTTATCACCATTTAAAGTTATACTTAATTTACCTATAGTAAAGAATATTATTGCTCCAATTGTTAATAACACAATAATTATTAACAAAATAATTATTGGTACTTTTATTTTTTTATTTAACTTTTTCATATTACTTACTCTTTTCTTATAATATTTTATAAAATTATAATTTAATTGTAAATATATGTAATTTGATACATAAAAAAAGACTAGAGAATCTAGTCTTTTTAATTATTACATTTTAGGGTCAAATAATATTTTAACAGCATCATCATTTCCAGCTGTTAATCTATTAAATGCTTCTTGTGCTTTTTCTAATGGTACAACGTCATCTACAAATTTAAGCATGTCTAATTCTTTGTTTGACATCATATCTAAACACTTTTTAAATTCATCAACTGTATAAGCAATCGCTCCAAACATTTTTAATTCCTTTGTTACTACTAAAGCTGATGGAATAGTTATCGCATCTAATGATACACCAACTAATACAATTCTTCCACCTGGTTTAACAGATAGTATTTCATTTGTAACTGCTGCTGAATTTCCACAACAATCAAATACTATATCATATCCATATGGATTATGGGTTCTTACATTTTGTAAGAAGTTTTCATTTTTGGCATTGAAGTATTCATCTGCTACTCCAAGTTTAACTGCTTTTTGTCCTCTTAAATCATTAGTTTCAGCTATTGCAACATATCTTGCTCCAGCTTTCTTTGCTAGTAAAGCAGTGATTTGTCCAATTATACCAGCTCCTACAACTAAAACGTTTTCTCCACCTTTAAATCTTACAAGATTAACTGCGTGATATCCAACTGCTGTTGGTTCAATCATAGCTGCTTCATTATCTGTTACATTGTCTGGTACTTTTATAACTAAATCAGGTCTAACTGATGTTTTTTCTGCATATGCTCCTGGATTAGTTAATGATAATCCTACGGCTTCATTCCATGTTGCTGGACAATATTGAGGATTTCCTGATTTACAAGCTTCACATTCACCACATGGTGAAATAGGTAATCCTGTAACTCTATCTCCAACTTTAAGATCTTCTCTAGATCCTGGGTCAGTAACTCTTCCCACAAATTCATGACCCATTACTAGACCTTCAGGTTGCCCCATATCATAGTAATGTATATCTGATCCACAGATACCGCATTTCAATACATCTAGTACAACGCTACCATTTTTAGATGTTGGTTCATTTATTTCCCCTAAACCAACAGTCTTTGGTCCTTTAATTTGTACACATTTCATAGTATCAACTCCTTTTACTATGTTTCAATTATATCATCTAATATTTAATTATTATTTTATTTAAACAAAATATATCTTTTCTTTACATATTAATAGTTAAATTATGCTATAATTATAATAGGTGAATAGTATGAAACATAAAATAGCAAAAATCATCTTTGTAATATCTTTTATTCCTATTTTGTTTTGTATTATAGCAGGAATAGTATGTGCATTTAAAGGTTACACATATTTAGATATTTTAGGAGATGTTCCAACAACTGTATATGGACTATCTGCATTTTTTGAAGTGTTTTTTACTGATTTAGTTGCAATGATTTTTTTAGGTATTATTCCTGTATGTATGGTATATCAATTAATCTATTTAATTATTGATTTTAAAAAAAGATATAAAGATGAAGATTTATAGGAGGAGTTATGAGTAAGTTAGATGTATGGAAAGCTACTTTTGAAAATAATTTGAGAGTAATAAAATCTAAAGTTAATACTTATTTAAAAGAATTAAATGAGTATGATTTAATGATTCCTTCAGATAGATCACATCATAGAAAAAGAATTTTAGAATTAAGAAATAAAGTAAATTTTTATGATGATATTATTTCTAAATATGAAGATGAGAATTATTCTATAAGTGAAGAACTCATTGGAGATATTTTAGTAAGTGGAGATGTTGATTCAAATGAATTAGTTGAAACTGAATTTGGTGATTTTGCAGTTTCTTATAAAAAAAGTAAAGATGAATTAATTGATGAATATTATAAAATTATTCAAAATTTAAATAATTTAAAAAGAACTGATCGTTCACATACAATGAAATATAAAGTGTTAGCTGAACAATTATATTTCAAATATGCATTGTTAATTGATAAAGCACCACTTATTAGAACTGGTAAAGTTAAAAATGAAATAATTGATGCAGGTGATGAAAAACAATATCAATTACATGTTAATCAATATAATATATTAAAAAGATTAGCTGCTAATTTAGATGAGAGAAAAGAATCTTTAATTAGTAAAGTTCATATGTTGGAAGAACAATATATGAATTATTCAAATAGAAATAGTATTGAAAAAAATGAATTAAAGGTAACTATTGCTGGATTAAAGAGTGATATTGCTAATTTAAAATCTAATAAAAATAAATATGAGATTTTAGCAGAGGAATCATTAATAAGATTACAAACTGTTAAAGGTGTTATTAAAAGAGATTATTGTGCTTATTTAATTTCAAAATTAGATGCTGATGATAGAGTAGAAAGAGAATTATCAAATATAGAAGTATTTAAATATGATATTGAAAAAAATGATGCTGAACTAAGATTGCTTGCTTTAAGTGATAACCCTGATGAAAAAAAGAGACAAGAATTATTAGTTCTTGGCGCTGCTTTAGAAAAGATGAGAGATAATGCTTTTAAAGATTTATCTGAAGCAAGAAGAAGAAGATTAAAGCAAGAAATATTACATGCTTATAATGTTGGTTCTATTTCTTTAAGTGAAAAGAATAAAAGATTATATCAACTTAAATCTTATATAATTGTTAATCCTTCAGTAGAAAAAGAAGTTAGCTTATATTTAACTGAAGATGAAAAACCAATTGAAGATAATAATTTAAAACTAGGGTAAATATAGAATAGAGGGATATTCATGGAAATAGTATTAAGTAGAAAGAATATGAATAAATGTGAAAATTTAGCACTTCAAAATGGAGTAAGTTTAGAAAAATCTATACGTGATAGTGCTAAGGGAGTATTTGATGCATATGCTTTTAAATCAAGAGTTGCTATTGTATGTGGTAGTTCAAATAACGCTGCAATTGGATATGCCTTAGCTAGTTTATTAAAAGATAATAAAATTGGTGTTACTATATTTTTAATAGAAGAAAAATTTAGTAAGATTGGTAAAATATTATTTGATGAATGTATAGAAAAGAAGATACCATTTCATTTAATTGAAAAGGGAACTAATTTTGGTAGTTATTCATGTATTGTTGATGCTATATATGGAATAAACTTTAATGGTGATTTAAAAGATTTAGATTTAAAAGCTGTTAATAAAATTAATATGTCAAAAAAGAAAGTTATTTCTATAGATATTCCTTCAGGTTTAAATGCTGATAATGGTATTTGCTCTAATGCTGTTCATTCATATTTAACTGTAGCATTAAGTACATATAAAATAGGACACTTTTTACATGATGCTAAAGATTATATTGATCATCTTGTTTGTGCTCCATTAGGATATCCTATTTTAGATGATAGTATTAAATTATATGAAGAAAAAGATGTAAAAAAATTATTAGGTAAAAGATCTAATAATTCTAATAAAGGTGATTTTGGATACGTTTCTATTATGGGTGGAAGTGTTGAATATTCTGGATCTGTAAAACTTGCTTCAATGGGATTAAGTGCATTACTATCAGGATGTGGTGTTTCAAGAATATGTGTACCTGAACCTATTGCTATAGGATTAATTCCATATGTATTAGAAAGTACTATCTTTCCAATGCCATCTAAAGATGGAAAGATTAGATTTGATAAAGAATATATGTTAGGTGCTTTAGATAAAACTAAAGCATTACTTGTAGGAATTGGTTGGGGTAAATCACCAGAATATAGCAAAATTATAAAATGGTTATTAAGAAATTATAATAAACCAATTATATTTGATGCAGATGGTATTAATACATTAGCTAATATGGATTTAAAGGAATTATCTAATGCTCAAAATAAAATAATTATTACACCTCATGTTAAGGAATTTTCTAAAATAAGTAAAATTAGAGAAAAAGATATTTTAAATGATCCTATTAAGAAGGTAAAAGATTTTGCTAAAAAATATAATATTATAGTTTTACTAAAAGGACCTACAACTATAATAAGTGATGGAGAAAATGTTTTACTTGTTAATAAAGGAGTTCCTGGTATGGCAACAGCAGGATCTGGTGATATTTTAGCAGGTATATTAGTTGGTTTATTAGGATATAATAAACCTGATATTAATACAGTAGCTGCAGGAGCATTTATTAATGGATATGCTGGGGAAATTGCTCAAGGAAAATTTAATTCAATTAGTATGATTGCAAGAAATACTGCAAAATGTATTCCTGATGCTATAACTAAAATAACAAAATAAAAGAAGGATAAAATCCTTCTTTTTTTATTACATTTTATTTACTTCATCTATTGCTAGTATATTTAATAGATTACTTAATGTATTATAAACTAGTTTAGATAAAGCTATATAAGTCTTTTTATTTTCTTCGTTTTCTTCATTAGATATATTATGGTCTCCATAGAATTTATTAAATAATGAAGATAATTCGTATATGAAATCACATATATAATTTAATGAAGCATCTTGATAACTTGATGTTAGACATTTTGGTAATTCAGTTAACTTAACTAAAATATCTCTTACTTCTTGATTTGGAATGTTAATAATTGTTGGGTTATCAACATTAACTTTATTTAATAATGATTTAATTCTTGTTGTAGTATATACAGCATATATACCTGTTTTACCAACAAATTCAGTAAATTTTTCTACATCAAATATATAATCTGTTCTTCTTTGAGGAGTTAGATCTGAATATTTTAATGTTGCTAATGTTAATTTATTAGCTATATCAGCTCTTTCTTCTCCTTGAATATCTTCTTTGATTTTAGGTTCAATTTCATCATGTACTAATTTAATTAAACCTTTAAGAGACATTACACCACCATCACGTGTTTTAAATGGTTTTCCGTCTTTACCATTTATAGTACCGAATCCACAGAAACGTAAGACTGTATTTTCATTTACGATTCCTGCTTTTTTAACACCTCTAAACGCTTGTTCAAAATGTAATGATTGTCTTTCATCTGTGAAATACCAAATTTCATCTGGATTCCAATCATGCATTCTTTGATAGATTGTAGCTAATTCAGTTGTGTCATATAGAATAGCACCATCTGATTTTACTAACATTAAAGGTGGCATTTCTTTATTATCTGTTTCTTCTTTAACATGCATTATTAATGCACCGTCTGATTCTTCAGCTAATCCTTTTTCTTTTAATATATCTAATACATCATTAACATATGGTGCTGCATTTGATTCTCCGTATGAATAATCAAAAGTACAATTTAAATAATCATAGATTTTTTCAGCATCTTTTTCAGAAACATTAACAATGTGTTTCCAAAGTGCTAGTAATCCTTTATCACCATTTTGTAATTTCATTGTGATTTGTTTTGCTTCTTCAGCATATTTTTCATTTTCTTTTTTCTTTAAAGATGCTCTTGGATATATTATTCCTAATTCTTCATTTGTTACAGGTGATTCTGATGGATATTCTCCTTCAAAGTTTGGATCAAAGTATGGAAGTTCAGGATGCATTTCTTGAATTTCTCTTATTACTAATCCCATTGGTGTTCCCCAGTCTCCCCAGTGAACATCAGATATTGTTTCATCACCAAATGCATTTAATAATCTTTTAACTGATTCACCAATATTACATCTAAAATGTCCAACATGCATTTCTTTAGCTATATTAGCTCCACCATAATCTAATACTATTTTTCTTTTGTTTTCATTTTTATCTATATAGTTATCAAAGTTATTAATTGATTCGTTTGAATCTTTTAATAATACTTCATCACTTATACTTATATTAATGAAACCAGGACCTTGGATATTAACGTTAGTAAATCTATTATCAAATTTATCAACTATTTCTTGAGCAATTTCTCTTGGATTTTTACCAGCTTGTTTAGCTAATGCCATAGCTGCATTTATTTGATAATCACCAAATTCTTTCATTTTTGATTTTTCAATTTTTACATCTGTTTCATATCCTAATTCTTTTATTACATCATTAACATATTTTTCTAATTGTTTGATTAAACTCATTTATAACACCCTTTCTTAAATAAAAAAATCCTATAACATAAGGACGAGTATTATTCGTGGTACCACCTTATTTCATAGGATTACTATCTCTTATCTTTATAGCAGATCTGCTTTTAAACTCCAAGGTGCGTTCATAAAACATAATATGGATCTCTCACCAACCGATTCCTCACTGTATATTATTGGTTTTACTAATATTCCTCTTCTTCGTTTAAGTTGTTAAGATTATAATATTTATCTATGATTTTGTCAATTATTTAATATGGTGTTTTTATTGATATTTACTAGTGTTTGTAATAAAATATCTATAAGGGAGGACTAATAATGAAGAAGAATATTTTTATTAGTGTATTTTTTATTCTTATTGTTATATTATTAGTTATTTTGGTTAAAGTAGAAAAAAATAATTCTAGATTAATTGAAGTAAGTTATAATGATCTTTCTTCTAAGATGGAAGAATATGTTGAAGGTTTAATATATGTACCTTCTAATAATGAAGATAATGGTCTTATTGATTATTTTAAATCAGAATATAAAGCTAAAGTATTAAAAAGTGATTTATCATTAAATGAAATAGTAGAATTAATAAATAACTATAATTTAGATATTGATGCAAAGAAACCTATGTTTTTTATTTTTGATGAAGGTGCAATTATTGGTGGTTTTGATGCTCAATTAAGTGAGACAGAAGCAAATGAAATGTTTAGATATTATTTCTTTAATGAAATACCAAGTAGTATGACATATTATAAAACATTAAGTTCTGCTGATGAATTTATAAAGAAAGTTAATAGTAAAGAATTAACTGTATCAGTATTTGGATATGATGAATGTTCATATTGTAATTTATATAAACCAGTATTTAATAAGGTTGCCAAAGATTATAATTTAAATATTTATTATTTTGATACAAATAAATATGATAAAGATGAATATAGTAAGATTACAGATATTGATATTACTATACCTAGTACTTGTACTACTACTGGTGAAAGTACTACACTTAAGGAATCATATCCTAAACCAATGACACTAGTTACTAAACAAGGTAAGCTTGTTGTATGTATTGGTGGTTATGTTAATGAAACTACATTAATAAAAAAATTAAAAGAGTTTAAAGTTTTGGAAGGTGATAAGTAATGGCTAAAGGATGTTTAAATTTAGTTAGAGATTTCGTGGATAAATATCCATATGGAATTTGTTGGAGAGTAAAAAAACATTGTAAGATTATTGATATGCATTTAAATCCTAATGAAGAAATTCAATTTGTTTGTTGTGGACAATTAAACAATGAACCATGGGGATTAATTGATAGTGCAGTTCTTGCAATAACTAATGAGAGAATTATGATTGGTCATAAAAAAATATTACCTGGATATAAATTTATATCTATTACTCCTGATTTATATAATGATATGTCTGTTATTTCATCTATATTCTGGGGTACAGTTGTTATTGATACTGTTAAAGAAGTAATTTATCTTTCTAACTTAGATAAGAAGAGCTTACCAGAAGTTGAAACAAAGATTACTACATTCATGATGGATATGAAAAAGAAATACGGTAAAGAGAAAAAAGTTGAAGATTCTAAATAATAGAATCTTTTTATATAGGAGAATATATGAAGAAGATTATACTATTAACAATTACATTTATTATTTTAATTGCTAGTGTTTTAATTTTTACAAATAAAGAAAGAAGTTATTCTATAGATTACGAAAAAGATGGATATAAGATTGTAGAAAGATATGATGGAAATTTTTATACTTTTAATGTTTCTAAAGATAATATTAATGTAGATTTTGCATTTGAACATAAATATAGTAATAAGAGAAAAATAGTTGATGAAATTAAGTTAGAAGAAGACGAAAATGATTATAAAGTATTATATCTAAAAGTATTTGATCAAACTGAAGCTGTAAAAATAAAAGAGGATAATTATTATTCGTATTTCTATGATAATAATCCTGATTATAATCAAACAGTTATTAAAGAAATAGATAATATTAAATTGTTTGAAGAAGATTATACTATTCTAATTTGGAATTCATATGGATTTAAAGATATTATTCATAATAAAGAATATAATTTTATTGATAAAGAACAATATGATAATGCCTTGACTTATCAATTCGAAAACTATTTATTAGTTCCTGATTATAATCAAAATAAAACATTTAATATTTTTTATATTATAGATATCAAGAATCAAAAAATTAATAAATGGAAATTAAAATATAGTATTTCTTTTAATTCATATTTTTTAGGGGATAAAGATGAATTAATATATTTATTCGATAAAGAAAATTCTAAAGAATATACTTTAGATGTAAATAAAAAGAAGATTAAAAAGATATCTAATTCAAATGGTGGTATTGCTTTTGAAGGAAGAGAAGTTAGTTATTCATTATCTGATTTAAAATATAAAGATATTAAATTCAAAAATAATAATAAATATAATTATTTTGTAAAAGATAATTCATTATATTTAAATTATTATGGATCTAATAAAAATATTAAATTAATTAATGATTTAGATGTAAAAAGTATTATTAGTATTGATTATGATTCTAATATTGTTTGGGTTTTATCTGGTGATTCAATCTATATGGTAAATGAAGCTGGTATTTACAGAAAGGTTGCTTCATATTTTGAATGGAATTTCAGTGCTTCTAATAAAGTATTTATGTTTAATGAGTAAAGAATAATATAATATATATTATTCTTTTTTTATGTTATAATATACTCATAATAGGAGGCTGGTCTAAAGTGATAATTAGAAAACCGTATGCATTTATAATTAGACATTTTAAAGTTATCAATTTAGTTATTGCTGGATGTATTGCCTTCTTAGCTGTAAATGCTACTAACTTACAACAACAATTTGTAGATTTAAAAACAAGTAAGATGTACACATATGCAGGTGCAGAATACTTAATTAATAATAATATTTTCTTATTTGTTATAGTTGGTTTGATATTAACTGGACTTGTATATTATCTTTTAAAAGAAAAAAAGAAACCAACTAGAACATATCTTAGTACTATTGCATATTTTATTGGTACTGCTGTACTAATATTATATTTAAAAAATGTATGTAATAATTTAGTAAATGGAACAGTAACAGAATCTACATTATCTCTTGCAAGAGATGCATCTATGATGATTAGATATGTTGGATTTATTCTTTTCTGTATTATATTCGTTCGTGGTATTGGTTTTAATTTAGGACAATTTAATTTCTCAAAAGATATTAGGGAAATGAAGATAGTTGAAGAAGACTCTGCAGAATTCGAAGTTATGATTGGTCAAAACAATTATAAATATGCTAGAGGATTCAGAAGATTTGTTAGAGAATGTAAGTATTACTTTTTAGAAAATCTTGTTTACTTTGAATTAATTGGTGGCTTAATGATTATTGCTTGTAGTATTTATGGATTATATTACTATAAAACATATTTAGATAGAGCTAAAGAAGAAGCTATTATGACTGTTGATGGTATTAATTATTCAGTTAATGGTGCTTATATTACAGCAGAAGATTATAATGGTAATATTGTTAAAGAAAATTCGAAATTCGTTGTTGTTAATCTTTCTTTAACAAATACTTTATTAGCTGATGCTACACTTGATTTAACTAAAATAAGCATTCAAAGTGGAAAGATCGAATTCTATCCAACATTATATTACAATGGTAAGTTTTATGATTTAGGTGTTCCTTATCAAGAAAAACAACAATTGATTTCTGGTGAAACAACTGATGTAACTTTAACTTTTGAAGTTCCTGCTACAACAAATGTAAGAAATTGGACATTAAGAATTCAAGAAGCTGTTGATAATAATGGATTAAAAGTATTAGTTATGTATAGAAAATTTAAGATAACTACTAAAGATATTGATTCAGAAGATAAAGATACTGTATTTACTGTTGGTCAAGATATTAAGACAAATACTGTTAATCACAATATGTTTAAAATGAATATTCAATCATTTAGTTTTGAAGAAAAATATTTAATAGATTATGCTCTATGTAATTCGAAATTAAATTGTACTCGCAAGAGTAAATTAATTTCACCAAGTATGGATAGTACTGATTCTATGATTACTCTTAATCTTCAATATACTCTTTATGATGATGCTTATTTTACTAAGACTTTCCCAACTATAAATGATATTTTTAGTAACTATGTAACTATTATTTATACTATAGGAACTAAGGAGTATCAAGAAAAGGGAAGACTTGTAACTCAAGAAAATGTTGATAATTATGTTTTCTTAAGAGCAAACAGAAGAGTAAAGGATGCTTCAAACGTTATGCTAAAATTTGATTTTAGAAATCAAAAGTATTATTTAAGGCTTAATTAAATATTGAAATGGTTATTCTATCGTGATATAATCATTTCATGTAATGGAGCTTTAGCCAAGTGGTAAGGCAAGGGACTGCAACTCCCTGAGCACCAGTTCGAATCTGGTAGGCTCCTCCATTAAAAAATTACTCGAGTTTTACTCGAGTTTTTTTTGTTATATGATTTACGTATAATATGATGTTCTAATTTATTAACTATTTATTTATAATATATATAAGTTTATAATATAAATAGGTATAATGTGAGGATAGGAATTGAGTATGAAAAATTTAAAATTTAAATTATTTATCTTATTATTAATTACAATTTGTTTACCTTTTGCTGTTGATGCTAAAGAAGGATGTAATATTTTAAGTGGAAATGGAAAAGATATCGGAAGTGAGTTAGCTTGTGGTAGTGAACATTTTTATATTGTAGGTGTTGATGATAATAATTTAAAATTATTAAGTAAATATAATTTATATGTTGGATCAGATTATAATAGAATAATTTTAAATTTAAATGAAACTTATATTAGACAAAAATGTCGTAGTGCAACCAATTGTGGTAGGTATGGCGGAAGTGATTATAAATATTTTTTTGAAAGTGTAGAAGTTGATAGTTATGAAACTTGGATTACAAAAATATATAACAAATACAATCTAACTGATTTGAATCCAGTCTCCCAAGAAGTAGGTACTGATCCATCCGATGGTACTTTAGCATATTATTCCGAGTTATATGGTGATATATATAAGGAAGGAAATGATTATTATCAAAAATATACATATAAGTTATATCCATATACAACTATAACAGAAAACACAAATGGATATGCACTTCAAAATGAAAACGCTGTAGGAGTTCATGGAACAAAAGGTAATCCTATTTATCCAACTATTGCTACATTTCATATGTCATATAAGAATGATGATTATTTAGAGAATGATGTTACGTATAAAGATGGATATATTAATTATGAATTAAGTGATTCACATGTTATTAAAAAGTATTTTAATGATTATAAAAATAATTTAATAAAAAAAGGATATGAGCCTATAAATATTGATATGCTCAATATTAAAGATTTAGATGAAATAGTTTATAAACTTACAAATAAAAATCTTCCTTTATCTGAATGGTTTGAATATTCTCATGAAAATTATAATCAAGTGGAAGATGATTACTCTTCCTATGTTGTTGTAGGAAGTTTAAAAGATTTCTTACAAAATAATAATTCGTGGTTATGGGAAACATCATCATGGTTAAAAACTAAGGAAAATTCTTCAGCTGATCACTTCTATTTTATATCTACTTCTGGTGAAATATGTTATTCCTATGAATATTGTTTTAGTGGTATTCCTCGTGCTGGATTAAGACCTGTTGTAACAATGTCTAAAAATGTTTTAAAATATAATATTAATACAAAGACTGATAGTAATGGTACTATTGAAGTTGTTGATAGTGCTTTTGGTGGAGATGTTATTAAATTTAAAATATCTGCTAAAAAAGGATATAAATTAGCTGGTTTAACTGTAACAACAGATTCTGGAGAAAGTATTAAGATTAATAAAGAAGATATTACTTTAGGTGTGAAAGAATTATATAGTATTAGTACTAATGAATTTACTATGCCATATGAGAATATTACAATAGAAGCTAAATGGGTTGATAATGTTACTAATCCAAATACTGGTAGAAGTACTTATGTTTTATCTTTCTTATTAATTTCTGTTATTGGTATTTTTGTAATATCATTGGTTAAAAAGAAAAAAAAGTTTTAATAAAAAACTAGACTTATTAGTCTAGTTTTTATTTGTTTAAATTATTTAAAATTTTTATTCTTCCTCTTACTATTTCATAGTCATCTAAACTTCTTCGTTTTTGATTAATTTCTTCTGATATCATTCCTATATATTCATTATATGCTTTTATATCTTCTTCATTATAAGAGTTTATAACAAATTTTTTGATGCATCTGTTTGCAACATTATCTGCATATCTTCTTAATGGGGAAGTTACGTGTGAATAATAATCTATACCTAATCCATAATGTCCATCGTTTACGTTAGAATAATATGCTCTTGGGAATAAATTTTTAATCATTTCTAAATCTTTAATCATTTGATCAGTTTTTTGTCTTAGTTTAAGTCTTTCTTGTAGATCAGTTAGTTCTACTTGTTGATCTTCATCTACAACGTGACATCTATATATGAATGGTAATCCTTGTTCATCAAATAATTTAGCTATATTGTGATTAGTATAAATCATTGCTGATTCTACAATACCTCTGGATACTTGAGTATCTCTTAAATTATGGAATTCATGATATATTAGATCCTCACTGTAAGATTGTTTTAAAATAGCAGATACTTGGTTTAATAGAATCAATGTTTCCTCTATGTTTTTATCATGTGTACCATGTTTTAAAATATAATCAAATTGATCATATGTCATATTTTTAGTTACTATAATTGGTTCGGCTTTAACTTTAAAATTTATTATATTTCCAGTTCTCGAATCTATATCAAAGTAATATGACATACTATATGTTCTTTTTCCTTCATTTAATCCCATTAAATCTTTTGATAGATTAAGAGGATACATAGGAATACAACTGTCTTCCATATATAATGATCTTGTTCTTTTTCTTGCTTCATCATTGACTATTGATGATTCAGATATATATGCGGTTGGATCTGCTATATGTACTCCTAGATGATATATACCATCTTCAAAAGTAATAGATAAACCATCATCTATTTCACATGCACCTTCGCCATCGAATGTATAAATGGATTTATTATATTTAGGCTTTTTTATATTTTGATTTGCTATATATATTTGATTGGCTTCAGATTTATGTGCTTCTTTAAATACATCATGTACTTCATATTTATAATTTAAATAAGAATATGTTTCATCTATTGTATCTCCATTTAATTTGATTAATGCATCATTTGTAAAAAAGTACATTTTTTCTTTTGCTCTTTGTGACGTTAATCTACTATGTGATGTTCTGAATTTATTTATTTTGTTTAAAAGTAGTTTCTTTTCAACATCAGAAATATTAAATTTATCTGTTTCAAGTATTGTTGAAAATACTTTGTCATAATATATTAAGTCATCTAAAGGTCCTAAGTTTGGTTTTGATATATAATCATGTAATGCTTCTAGATATTTAGTTAATACTACTTCAATAAGTGGTATTCCTTTTTTATTTAATGAGTTAACCATGTGAGGAAATCTTTCACATGCTGTTCTAAAGAAATTAATATTCTTTAAATCAAATATTATAAAGTATATATATTCTTCTTTTGAAGGATCATATTCTATAGGACTATTATAATATATTCTTAACATAGTATCTTCCATTTTATTCATCATTCTATGTAGTGAACCTATTTTTGCTTTTTGACTTTCACTTAATCCTTCTTTTGGTAAAGTATGTAATATATTACGCATTTCATTATGTATATAAGTGAATCTATCATATAGTTGTATTTGCATTTCTTTAGTATTTCTTAAATTATTAACTAATATATCAAATGCATCATATAAATAATCAAATGTTGATTCGTCATCCAAGTTAAATTGTAATACTTCTTCTTCTAACAAATCTACAATTGCTGTTGATACTTTGTTTTTATTGTGTGTCGATAACTCTGTGTTGTTATTTAATAAAATGTTCTTGATATGTTGATTATATCCCATATAAAACCCTCCTGATTATATCTATTTATATTATAGCAATATAATATAACTTTTTATAGATTAGTTTACAGTTATTGCGTTATAATAGTGATGAAAGGCGTGATGATATGAAAACTTGTGCAGTTATTTATAATCCTAATAGTGGACATACACTTCATCACGAGAACTTATCTAAATATAAAAAAATAATTGAAAGATATGGTTATTCACCAACTTTTATAGGAACTCAATATCATGGACATGCCAAAGAGATAGTTAGTCATTTAGGATATGTTGACTTAGTTATTTCGATGGGTGGAGATGGAACTTTCAATGAAGTTGTATATGGTAATATACAACGTAAAAGAAGATTAATACTTGCTCATATTCCTGTTGGTACTACTAACGATGTTGGTACTATGTTTGGATATGGAAAAGATATAGAAGAAAATCTTAAATTATGTTTAAGTGGAGAAGTTAAAGAAATAGATATACCAATGGTTAATAATAGACCATTTGTATATGTATGTGGATTTGGTAAATTTATGCAAATTCCATATGAGACTCCAAGAGAAGAAAAAAAGAAGTTTGGTCATTTAGCTTATGTGTGGAATGGTATAAAAGACTTCTTTACTGTTACTAGAAGTTATAATATTTCATTTGAAGTTGATGGCGTTGAAAAAAGTGGTAAATACTCATTAATGTTAATTGGATCGGCTACAAGAATAGCTGGTATGGATAACTTCTTTAGAGATGTTAAATTAAATGATGATAAATTTGAAATTCTTTTATGTACTTATACAAAGAGATTAGATATCTTAAGAGCTTTTGCTCAAGTATTTGCTGTTGGTGCAGAACATGTTGGTGGATTTGAATATTATAAAGCTTCAAGAATTGATATAGTATTTGATAAACATCCATCTAAAGCTTGGTGTGTTGATGGTGAAAAACTTGAAATCAGAACTTTAAAATATAGTATAAAAAATGAAAAAAGTATTAAGATATTATTACCTAAGAAAAATCTTAAAAAATTATTTATTGAAGAAGAGAATTAAAAAAAGCAAACTATTTAGTTTGCTTTTTCTTTTTCTTCTTTTCTTTCTTTGGTTTCTCTTTGATTGATTTAACTAATTTTTCTTTTATTTTCTTTCCATATAATTTATCTATTATTAATACTGATATACCAAATATTGTTAATATTATTCCTTCTTTAAAATATGGAATATGATATTTAAATTTAATTTTATGTGTTCCTTTATCAATATTGAATGTTAAGAAAGAATTTGCTAACGCTTTTGTTTCAACTTCTTTTCCGTCTACATATACTTTCCATCCTTCATCGTATGGAATTGATGTATATACTAATTTGTTATCATCTACTTTTATTGTTGCTTCTATATTAGATTCTTTATATGATATTATTTCTAATTTACTATCATTTAATACATTATAACCTTTTTCGAAATCATCGTGTTTAATATTATATACAATTGGATCAGATCCATAGTAATATGAATAATCTACATATATAACTACTTTATCATCTTGTGATGCTATATTAATTATCTTTTGTTCATTATATGATTCCATATATGTATAATCTAATTCATAATCTATAGTGTCATATGCATCTCCATCGTAATATAAAGCTTCACCTATAAGTACAAAGTTAAATGAACCTTCTCTTGAATAATAATACATTTGATCTCCTGGATTTTTAAATTCATATCTAACTAATGTATTATCATTGTCTTCATATACAACTTGTTTATTTAATAATGTTGTTTTTTCAAATGGTTCATATCCTGTAGCTTTTTTAAACCAATCATTTTGTACTTCTAATGGATTACCATTTTCGTATAACCAATTACTTAATTCAGTATTTGTTGCAAATCCTAATCCAACATTATAGTTGAATTTAGATATTGTATTATCTATTGTATTTTCTAGTTTGTATCTTTTTCTATCATTTGTAAAACCAAATATATATTTAATATCTAACATGATATCATTTACTGGAGTGGTTTCTGCATATTGATAACTATTAATGTTATTTCCAGCAAATCCTAATCTATCCATTAAATGTGCAACTGATTCATATGCCATTGAACTAAATGTTGTTACACCATTGTAACCATACCAAGAAGCATCATTTAATGTTAACATGTCATTTGAATCAACTCTATAAAATTTGTCTGTTTCTGTTTTATCTAAGTAGTGTAGTTCTTGAGTTCTTTTATCATAATTTGAATAGAATGAATCTTTTATTTGAGTTATATTCCAATTATTATTTAATGATACACATGCATCCATGCATATAACAAATACTAATGCTACATAAAATATCTTTTTAAAGTTAGGTAATATAATTATTGCTATATAGAATAGGAAATATAATGTTAATAATATCATATTTATGTAACACATATTGGTTGTTATATTTTCCCATACTTCTGTAGATACAATTAATAATATAGACATTAAGAATAAATAAGCTATTATCATTACTATAAATTTAATCTTTTTAATATTAACTAATGAATATGCCATGATAATACATAATATAAATGAATATATAAATGAATATCTATAAGGTAAATCATTAGGTACATGAAATGCTTGTAATATAAAGTCTAATGGAGCATAGAAGAATGCAGCAATGAAGAATCCTAATAATAATAAATATATAATTTTATTTTTAAATTTAATATCTAGGTTAATTAAATAACATAAGATAGCAGCAACTGATAGTATTCCACATGATACATTTGGTGCTGTTATTGCATCAGATCCAAATGTTGTTGTTTTTGCTCCTGTTAAATGCATTTTTAAATAGTCAATTATAACAAAATCATAGTATTGAGTTTTAGGTATTGTTCCACCTGTCGCTGAAATTGATTGCATTGAAGTAAACATTGGTATTAAGAATACTGCTGATATACATCCGGCAATTAATGAACCAACTGCAAATAACCAACATCTATCAAATATATTAGCAATTATTTCTTTAAATTTTTTGCCTTTTATTTGTAATTTGTATATTCCATATAATATAAAATATAATACCGAGAATATACATATCATATATCCTATAAAATAATTAGCTATTAACATTATAGATAATGTTATAGTATAAAACTTCCATGTTTTTTTATTTATGATGTTTTCTATACCTAATGTAATAAGTGGTAATAGATACATTCCATCTATCCACATTAGATTCCAATAATATGATTGATAGTATGCACAGAAACCATATGCTATACCTGGAATAATCATATATAATTCTTTATTATTAAATTTCTTTGATAAATAATAAGTCATGAATGTAGATGCTAATACTGCTTTTAATCCAATTATTAATGAATAAGCATCTAATAAACCTGATTTAGGAAATATTAATAATAATATGTTTAAAGGACTACTCATATAATTCAAAAAGTTTCTAAAGAATGGTAATCCCATTCCCATACTAAATGAATATATAAGATTTGAGCCTGAGAGTATTCTATCATGTAATTCTCCCATCATTGGTCCATATTGATGAAAGAAATCAACACATAGTAATGATTTTTCACCAAATGGTGTAACCTTATTTATAATATAAGAGATTATTATTATGATAGTACTTAATATGAAAGTATATAAATACAATCTGTTGTTAATAAAAAAATCTTTAAGTTTTTTCATATTATCACCATAGTAATTATAACAATTTAAATTAAATAAAAAAACCTAAAAATATATTTTACTTGCTAAAATCAAAAGTTTGTTGTATTATTTTATAGTTATTTAAAAAAGGAGTGGAATTTATGGATAAAATCATAAATGTAGCAGTTGTTGCTCACGTAGATGCTGGTAAAAGTACATTAGTAGATGCGTTATTACAACAAAATGGTGTTTTTAATGAACATGATGAAATAGTTGATCAAGTAATGGACTCTGATCAAATTGAAAGAGAAAGAGGTATCACAATTTATTCTAAAAACTGTGCTATCAGATATAAAGATTATAAAATCAATATAGTAGATACTCCAGGACATGCCGATTTCTCATCAGAAGTAGAAAGAATTATTAGAACAGTAGATACAGTTATCTTAATTGTTGACTCTGCTGAAGGACCAATGCCTCAAACTAGATTCGTATTATCTAAGGCATTAGAACAAAACCTAAGACCAGTTTTATTTATTAATAAGATTGATAAGAAAGATGCAAGACCAGAAGAAGTTGTTAATGAAGTATTTGACTTATTCGTTGATTTAAATGCAAATGATGAACAATTAGACTTCCCAATTGTATATGGTGTTGCTAGAGATGGTATTGCTACTTTAGATTATAATGATTTAAATACTAAGAGTATTGAACCATTATTAGATGTAGTATTAAATCAAGTTTCAGCTTATGAAGGAAATGAAAATGATGACTTACAATTACAAGTTTCTTCATTAGCATATGATGAATATATTGGTAGATTAGGTATTGGTAGAGTTACTAAAGGTAAAATTAAATCTGGAGAATTAGTTACATTATGTAAAAATGATGGTTCATTAGAAAGTTTCAAAGTATCTAAATTATTTGTTAACGAAGGATTAAATAGAGTAGAAAAATCTGAAGCATTCTATGGTGATATAGTTACAGTTGCTGGATGTGCAGATATTTCTATTGGAGATACTATTTGTACTAAAGATAAACCAAATCCACTTCCACCTATTGAAATCGAAACTCCAACTTTAAGTATGAACTTCTTAGTAAATGATGGACCATTTGTAGGTCAATCAGGAAAATATTTAACATCAAGACATATTAAAGAAAGATTAGATAAAGAATTACAAACTAACGTAGGTTTAAGAGTAGAAGAATTACCAAATTCAGATGGTTATAAAGTATCTGGTAGAGGTGAATTACACTTATCTATCTTACTTGAAAATATGAGACGTGAAGGATACGAATTATGTGTATCTAAACCTCAAGTATTATTTAAAGAAGAAAATGGTCAAAAACTTGAACCATTTGAACAAGTTATAATTAATGTTCCTAATGATTATGCATCAACAATCATTAGTGATATTCAAAATAGAAAAGGTTTATTAATGAGTATGACTACAACACCTGATAACTATACTCACTTAACTTTTAGTGCTCCAACTAGAGGATTAATTGGTTATAGATCAGCATTCATCACTAATACTAAAGGTGAAGGTGTTATGGTTAGATCATTTGAAGATTACAAACCATATGTTGGTGACTTACAAACACGTAAGAATGGAGTATTAGTATCAATGGAAAACGGTAAATCTTTAGGATTCTCATTATTCAACTTACAAGATAGAGGTCAATTAATTGTTGGACCAGCTGTTGATATTTATCAAGGTATGATAGTTGGTATTCATTCAAGAGATAATGACTTAGATGTTAACCCTTGTAAGAACAAACAATTAACTAATACTCGTGCATCTGGTTCAGATGATGCTATTGCATTAGTACCACCTAGAACATTTACATTAGAAGAAGCTTTAGAATTTATCAACGATGATGAATATGTAGAAGTTACTCCTACTGATATTAGATTAAGAAAAGCTATTCTTAATCCAGATGAAAGAAGAAGAGCTAATAGAAAATAAAAAAGAGACTGAAAAGTCTCTTTTATTTTTGTTGTAATAATTCTGGTGGTATTGCTTCATTTGGATGATTATTGAATTCATTTTCAATGAAACTTGTTTTAATTAATCTATCAAATGTAAATTCTGAACATACAAGATCGAATTCTCCAACATATTCATAGATTTTTGGATTCCAATCTTTCTTGAATGAATTTAATCCATTATATTTAGAAGTTTCATCATTGAATTTAGATGTTACTCCACCTATATCACAGAAATCAAAATATTGTTTATATCTTTCAAATATTGAGAAATATAAGAAATGATTTGGATTTAAATATCTATAATTTTCATCAAAACCTGATGCTACAATTGAAACTCTATTAAATTGTTTTACTATTAAAGCACCAGCTATTGTAACTTCTCTATGTTCTTTTAATCCTTCTGTTGCTTTAATTACATCTGATTTATATCCTTGTAATTTTTGATCTGAATTCATTTTTCCATTTAGATTAGATCTTTTTGGATCTATTCTAATTTTATCGTTCCATATATCATTCATTTCTAATTCTCTTTCATATTTGTCTTTAACAAACTGTAGATATTTATTAAAATCTACTTTAACAAATACTAAATCTATTGAATTATCTTGATTAAATACATTATAGAAATCTCTATAGAATTCTACAGATTTATTTGTTTTACCTTTTAATAAAGGATATAATTCATCAACATCTTTGTATGTTCCTACTGTTAAACTTAAACCATTACCTAAGCATCTTTTAATCTTTTTTCTATAATTTCTTTTCATAGTAAATAGATTATTTGCTTTTAAATTAATGAATGCATTGTATTTAGGCTCCATCAAATCAAATTCTCTAACTTCTAATCTACGTTTAACTTTTAAAGCTTTTAATGTATCTATTATTGTAACATTGCCATTATAAGACATTTGCCATTTTTCAGCTTTAGATGTTGCTCCAGTTATAATCTCTGGATTAAATTTTATAAATATAAAGTTTTGCTTTTTATAATATGCTTTTAATTCTTTTAAAAATATTTGTAGTGTTTCTTGATCATAATAATTTAGCAAGAATCCTTTTGGTGCATATCCATATCTAGTATTACCAGTTATTTTTCTTTTAAGTATTACAGAGGCTGCTACTATTTGATCATTATCTGCTTTTAATCCAATTAGGTCATAGTCATATCCATGATTAGTCATTAATCTAGCGTATTTAGATGATTGTTGATAATTGTTTAGTGGATGATATTTAGCAAAATCATCAAATTCACCAGGTGTAAGTGTAACTAATTGCATATTTTCGCCTCCTTTTTATTCTCTTTAATTATATCATATAATATAAATTAATAATAAGTATTAATATATCTATTGATTTAGTTTTACATATAAATTATACTATTTACTATATTTATTAAATGTCTATTTTTCTTGATATTTATGTATGATTATGTTAAATTATTAAAGAAATCGGGTGATATTATGGCAGAAATTTTAGAAATTTCATTAATAGTAGTTTCAGTTTTACTTATTGCTTTAGTATTATTACAAAGTAATAAAGCACAAGCTGGTGGACAAATTATTACAGGTGGTAACCAAGAATTATTCTCTAACATAAAAGAAAGAGGATCTGAATTAGTAATAAGTAGAATAACATTGATTTTAGGTATTTCATTCTTTGTTATTTCTTTAGTTTTATACTTATTTTACTAAGAGTATATTTACAATATGAAGTACATGAAAATGTACTTTTTTTATTAAACAATGTTATAATTATATATGGAATAGGTGATCGTGATGGATTTTGAACATAGAAAAGAATTAAAAACACAACTATTAGAATTTTTAAAGACTCAATATGGTGGATTAAAACCAGATGAAATATGTAATAAGATGGGAATTGAAAATGTAGATGATATTAGAATTGTTCAAGAATTACTTGAAGAAGCAGTAAATGAACATGTTTTATATTATACTAATAAGAAGAAATACATTTTAATTGAAAGATGTCCTAATTTTGTTATGGGAACATTACAAATAAAGAAAGATGGATTTGGATTCTTAGTTCCTGAAGAAAAGAAAGAGGACGAAGAGGATATCTTTATTAAGGAAGAAAATTTAAATAAAGCTTTAAATGGTGATACTGTCTTAGTTGAAATTATTAAAGAAGCATCTAAAGATAGAAAAAGAGAAGGAAAAGTTATTAGAATCCTTAAAAGAGATAAAAATAATATAGTAGGTGAAATCAAGATACAAGATGGTCAATTATATTTTGAACCAAATGATAAGAAAGTGGGATTTATAGAAATTCCACCAGAAGAATTAAAAAAGTGTGTAGCTGGTGAAATTGTATGTGTTAAACTTGCTACAAATTTCAAAAGATTAGTTGCTGATAAAATTGTTCATATAGCTCATAAAGATGATGCTTTAGTGGATGTTTTAGAAGAAGTTGCTAAATATGATATATTTGATCAATTTCCTGAAGATTGTATTCAACAAGTAAAAGCATTACCTACTGAAGTAAGACCTGAAGATTTAGAAGGCAGAGTAGATTTAAGAGATAAAATGATATTTACAATCGATGGCGCCGATACTAAAGATATCGATGATGCTATTTCATTAGATTATAAAGATGGATTCTATTATTTAGGTGTTCATATTGCTGATGTTACTCATTATGTACCTGCAGGAAGTCCATTGGATAAAGAAGCATATAGAAGAGGAACATCTACATATCCTGCAAGTTATGTTATACCAATGTATCCTCACGAATTATCAAGCGGTATTTGTTCTTTATGGGATAATCAAGATAGACTTGCTGTTACTTGTATGATGAAAATCAATTCAAAAGGTAAAGTTGTTGATTATGAAGTATATAATTCTGTAATTAAATCAAGAAAGAAAATGACTTATGATGCAGTTAATCAAATAATAGAAGATAATGTTATTCCTGAAGGATATGAAGAGTTTGCTGAAACATTAAATAACATGCAAACTTTAGCTCATATAATTAGAAATGAAAGAACTTTAAGAGGAGCATGTGACTTTGAAGTTGATGAAGTTAAAGTTGTTTGTGATGATGAAGGAAAACCAGTAAAAATTGATAAAAGATCAAGAGGAGAAGGAGAAAAACTTATTGAAGATTTCATGGTTGCTGCTAATGAAACAGTATGTTATATGATTGCTGTTCTTCAATTAGTATGTATTTATCGTATACATGATATACCTCTAGAAGATAAATTATCTGAGTTTATTCATTTTTGTGAATTACATGGCGTACATTTAAAAATGCCAAAAGAAATGACTGCACGTGAATTCCAAAAAATGTTAAATGAAATTCCAAATGATGATCCACAATTTGCTCAAATATTAAGAGCTAAATTAATAAGAACAATGTCTAAAGCAGTATATTCTCCAGATAATATTGGACACTTTGGTTTAGCTAGTGATAATTATGCTCATTTCACTTCACCAATCAGAAGATATCCGGATGATATTCTTCATAGATTAGTAAAGGATTTTATTATTGCTCATAAATTAGATAAAAAGACTATTGAATACTATGAAAATCATATGGATGAATGGTGTCGTCATTGTTCTGAAAGAGAACAAGCATCTGATAAAGCCGAAAGAGAAGTAAATAAGATGAAGATGGCTGAATATATGGAAAACTATCTTGTAGAAAATCCAGCAGCTGAATTTGAAGTTATGGTCACTGATTTAAGTAAAAAAGGAATGTATTGTGCTATAGATAATGGTATTGAAGGATTTGTTACTCTTGAATCTATTAAAGGTGATTATTTTGAATATGACGAACAAAATATGTGTATAATTGGTAAGAATACTAAAAGAACTTATACAATTGGTGATAGATTATATGTAATATGTACTAGAGCATCTAAAGAAACTAAAGAGATTGATTTTGAAATAGTAAAAGATTTAAGATACGATAAAGAAGAAGTAGAAGATAAAGATAACGCTAAAAAATTAACATTAAATAATGGTAGAAGTAAAAAATAAAAAAGCATATTTTGATTATTTTATAGAAGAAGAATATGAATGTGGAATCGTACTTAAAGGTACAGAAATAAAATCTATCAGAAAGGGTAGCGTTGATTTAAAAGATACTTTTGCAAGAATTAAAAATGGTGAAATGTATGTTATAAACATGTATATCGCTAAATATGATGAAGGTAATAGATTTAATCATGATGAAAGAAGAGAAAGAAAACTATTACTTCATAAAAAAGAAATAAATAAATTATTTGATATAGTTAAACAAACTGGTAAAACTTTAGTTCCTTTAAAGTTGTATTTTAAAGATGATAAAGTTAAGATTCTAGTTGGAGTATGTACTGGTAAAAAGTTATATGACAAAAGAGAATCTATTAAAGAAAGAGATTTAGCTAGAGAAAAGAGAGATTTTTATTAAAAAATCTCTTTTTTTATTAAAAAATATACTAAAATGTACTTTTTTGTACTTTTTCATATGTTAGCTTATTTCTCGAATGCAATAACTATATGTTAATAATTAGGAATTTTGGAAAACTATTAGTTGATGTGTTCACTTATTTAAATATTATGAATTACAGAATATGTTGAAACATATTCTAAGGAAAGGAGGTTATTTATGACTGGAATAGTAAAATGGTTTAACAATGATAAGGGTTATGGATTTATTAGTTTTGATGATAAAGAAGTGTTTGTTCATTATTCTCAAATAGTTGATACCGGTTTTAAAACTTTAATACCTGGGTCAGAAGTTAAATTTGAACTTCTAGATACTACAAAAGGCTTTCAAGCTAAATCAGTTAAAATAATTCCTGCAAGTGCATAATTGTATTGCAAAATAATTGTTTTGTGATATAGTACAAGTAGGAGTGTGATGTTATGAATATTAATATTCGTGGCGACAAGATTGAAGTTACTGATTCAATCAAGAAATATGTGGGAGAGAAGCTAGAAAGACTTAATAAGTATTTCGAAGATGCTAGCAAGGTTGATGCTCATATTATTATAAGAGCAAGAAACGGAGAACAAATAATTGAAGTAACTGTTCCTACTTCTAGATATACATTAAGAGCTGAAGAAAAACATAGCGATTTATATGCTGCTATTGATTTAGTTGTTGATGTATTAGAAAGACAAATCAGAAAGAATAAAACAAGATTAAATAAGAGAAGAGATGCTGCTGATGTAGTATTTAGTTTTATTCCTGAGGAAGATGAAGAATATGTTGAAACTAATCAAATAGTTAAAAGAAAAAATGTTGAAAATAAACCAATGAATGAAGAAGAAGCTATTCTTCAAATGGAATTATTAGACCATGACTTCTTCTTATATAATGACGTAGATCAAGGATGTTTTGCTGTTATATATAAGAGAAAAGATGGAAATTACGGAATTATTTATTCTAAGTAATAAAAAAGAGATAAAAAATCTCTTTTTTTATGTTATAATTTAACTAGTATGTATGGTTTTTCTATCTTATTTATCGATATATATGGTAGAATAATATATACATTTGGAGGTTTTATAGATGGGAATAATAAAAAGTTTATTTGACAGCGAATATAAAGAACTTAAAAAATTTAAAAAAATAGCAGACAAAATCGAAGCTTTAGATGAAGAATTCCAAAAGAAATCTGATAAAGAATTAGCTGCTATGACAGATATTTTAAAAGAAGAAATAGCTAATGGAAAAACTATTAATGATGAAGATATTATAGTTAGAGCATTTGCAACTATCAGAGAAGTTGCTTATAGACAAATTGGTGAAAAACCATATTATGTTCAATTACTTGGTGGTTTAGCATTACATTATGGTAATATTGCTGAAATGAAAACAGGTGAAGGTAAAACATTAACTACTATTCTTCCTGCTTATTTAAATGCATTAGCTGGTAACGGTGTACATGTTGTTACAGTAAACGAATACTTAACTGATCGTAATGCTGAATGGATGGGACCTATTTATAAATTCTTAGGATTAACTGTAGGTGTTAACTTAAGAGAATTATCACCAGAACAAAAAAGAGAAGTTTATAACTGTGATATAACTTATTCTACAAACTCTGAATTAGGTTTTGACTACTTAAGAGATAACATGGTAGTTAATAAAGAAGATAGAGTTCAAAGAGGATTAAATTATATTATCTTAGACGAAGTAGACTCAATCTTAATTGATGAAGCAAGAACTCCATTAATTATTAGTGGTGGAAAATTTAATTCTGCTAACCTTTATAAAGATGCAGATAAAGCTGTTAAAACATTAGAAGCTGAAGTGGATTATACTGTTGACTTAAAAACTAAATCAGTTATTTTAACTGAAGAAGGTTCTAAGAAGATGGAAAAATACTTCAAATTAAAGAACTTATATGATGCTGATAATACAATCTTAATTCACCATATCAATCAAGCTTTAAAAGCTAACTATGGTATGGCAGTAGATGTTGATTATGTAGTATCTCAAGATGGTAAAGTTGTTATAGTTGACCAATTTACTGGACGTTTAATGGAAGGTAGACAATTTAGTGATGGATTACATCAAGCTCTTGAAGCTAAAGAAGGTGTAGAAATCAATGAAGAAACTAGAACAATGGCTACTATTACATACCAAAACTTATTCAGAATGTATAATAAGATTTCAGGTATGACTGGTACTGCTAAAACTGAAGAAGAAGAATTTAGAGATATTTATAACATGTATGTTATTCAAATACCTACAAATAAACCTTGTATCAGAAAAGATATGGCAGATATCATGTATGCTACAGAAGATGGTAAGTTTAGAGCAATCGTTGAATTTATTAAACAAATTCATGCTACTGGACAACCTATTCTAGTTGGTACAATTTCAGTTGAAAACAACGAAAGATTATCAAAGATGTTAACAAAAGCTAACTTAAAGCATGAAGTATTAAATGCTAAGAATCATGCTAGAGAAGCTGAAATAATTGCTAAAGCTGGTCAAAAAGGTGCAATCACTATTGCAACTAACATGGCTGGTCGTGGTACAGATATTAAGCTTGGACCTGGCGTTGCTGATTTAGGTGGTTTATGTGTAATCGGTACTGAAAGACATGAATCAAGACGTATTGATAACCAATTACGTGGTCGTGCTGGTAGACAAGGTGACCCTGGTTATTCACAATTCTTCATTTCATTTGAAGATGAATTAATGAAACGTTTTGGTGCTGATAGAATTAAAAATACAGTTGCTGCTCTTGGTTTAGATGATATGGAACAAGTTAGATCAAAGATGTTCTCAAAATCAGTTGAATCAGCTCAAAAGAAAGTTGAAGGAAACAACTATGATATGCGTAAGAACTTACTTGATTATGATAATATCGTTTCTGAACAAAGAAAGACTATATATGAACGTAGAAATAAAATATTAGACGCTGAAGATGTTCATCCAATGATCATTGATATGATTAAGAATTATATTGATATCTTAATTGAAGAACATATTGCACCAGAAGGATATTTAACTGATGCTGATTTAGATGATATTTTAGATGTAACTAATCATCAATTATTAAGAAAATCTAAAATTCATTTAGAAGAATTATCAGGAAAGAAAGAATCTGAAGTATTTGATGTAATTTCTGAAAAAGTAATTGAAGAATATGAAGAAAAGATTGCTATTGCTCCAAAGGAATTAGTTGATGATTTTGAAAGACATATTACTTTAAGAGTAATGGATGAAGCTTGGGTTAAACATATTTCAGATATGGATATGTTAAGAGAAGGTATTGGATTAAGAGGATATTCTCAATCTGATCCACTTCAAGCTTATGCATTAGAAGGTCATAAGACTTTTGAAGAAATGCAAGATAACATTGATAGATCTGTTGCAGTATTCTGTGCAAGAATGGAAGTTAAACAAAACTTTGCTGCAAGACCTGTTACTAAAGCCGAAGGACAAACTGATGGTAAAGAAGCTGCTAAGAAGAAACCTACAGTTAAAGGAAACAAGATTAAACGTAATGACCCATGTCCTTGTGGATCTGGTAAGAAATATAAACAATGTTGTGGAAAGAATGCGTAATGCATTCTTTTTTATTTGACAGTATTTTTATTTTTTGTTAGGATATTTCTCAATTAAAGGGGAAATTGAAATGTTTATATATGATCCATGGTTAAATAAAAGAAAAATTAATATAGATGATGTTATAACTGAATACATGTTATATAGAGTTGATAATGATTATGACTCTAGTATTACTTTAGCTGAATTATTGAAATTCTTAGAATTTGCAATTCAAAGAATTGATATGGAATTTGAACCATATACTGATGGTTTAAATTTAATGGCTAAATATTACTATACAAAATATAAAAATGGAGTATGGGTTGAAGATGGAAAGTTTGTTCCTCATATTAATTTAACATATGATGAAGAAACTGGAATAGTTGAAGTAAAAGCTAGTAATAAATTAAACGATAAAGATAGTAGTTTTTCAATTGCACCTGCTACTAATGATATAGAAAAATTACATTTTAGACGTGTTTGTGTTATGTTTTTAAATCCAAAGGGATATGTTCGTCAAGAAGAATTAGAAGGACCAGTTAGATTTAAATATTAATATTAATAAACTCACATTATTGTGAGTTTTTTATTTGTATGACTTTACTTTTTTTACATTTACTTATTTATTTTTGATATGTTTTATTAATAATTTGATATAATTATATAAGAAAAATATATGGAGTTGTTTATGAAAAAAGTTTTAATGTTGTTATTAATTATATTTATACCTGGTATTGTTTATGCAGATACTTGTGATATGAGTAATATATCTATTAATAATATATCTGTTGTTAATAAAACAGAATATACTGAAGAAATAGTAGATGCAAATGCTAATAATAAAAATGTTGATTTGAATTTAACTATGTTCCAAGTAGGAGATAATATTAAATATTTAGTTAAATTAGAAAATAAATCAAATGAAGATTATATGATGGAAAAAGATGGACTTGTCATTAATACTGATCATATGAAATATACTTTTGAATCTACAGATGATTCTTATGTTATAAAAGCAAATTCTAATAAAGATTTATATTTAACCGTTGAATATACTAATAAGGTACAAGATAATTTATTTCAAACTCCTGTATATAATGATATAGGTAATATGAAAATAAATTTATCTGCTGATAGTAAAACAGTCATACAAAAAATAGTAGAAAATCCAAAGACTGGAGTAACTTCTTATCTCGGATTATTAATTTTTATAATAATAATTGGTGTTATTGCTGTTATTTTAATAAAGAAGAAAAAATATAGTAAATTTATGATGGTTATTACATTAGGTGTTATTGCTATTCCAATTATTGCTAATGCATATTGTAAGTGTGAATTAAATATTAATTCTAACATTCAAATATCAAAGCGAGAACCATTCTTATATAAGTATTATATTTATGATGACAAAATTACTATAACTGATTATAAGGTTAATTTAGCTCAAACTTTAGTAGAATATAAAGTAAGCGATAAAAATAAATGTACTAATTATATTAAGAATTATTTATTAAATGAAAATTATGGAAATGATGATTATGATAGCGTTGAATTGAGAGATGCTGATAAAGCTCAATATTATGCAGCGTCTGTATGTTCTGGGGCATCTGATCATGTTTATAGAACTCTAGAAAATTATGTATTTGAATTAATTCCTGAAAGTGATAGAGAGCAAGCTGGAATAACAAATGTTAAATTAACTAATAAGGGTTCTAATGTTGGTTTAGATCCAATTATACCTACATATTTAAATAATAAACCAGTTACTAATATTGGTTCGTGGGCTTTTATGAACAAAGGTATAAATTCTGTGGTTTTACCTGATACTCTTAAAGAGATAAATCATTGTGCTGATGATGAAGGCGCTTTTTCTAATAATAATTTAACTCATATAGAATTTCCTGAGGGCTTAGAAGTTATTGGATGTGAAGCTTTCTCATTCAATAAGATTACTACAGTTAATGTTCCAGATAGTGTAACTGAAATAGGTGGATGTGCATTTAGATATAATAATATTAGTAGTCTTCATTTAGGACAAAATGTTGAAAGAATAGATACAGAAGCTTTTTATCATAATCAAATTACCGAAGTCACTATTCCAGCTAAGGTAAAAAAATTATTACCATATGCTGTGGGAGAATTTGTTTTTAGAGGTGCTTTCCATCAGAATCCTCTAAGAAAAGTTTATATTGAAGGAAAATTATCTTCTAGTGATTTTGAAGTGTTTAAAACTAAATCTTCACCATATGATGATAATTACGTATATCCATTTGAGTGGGCTGATGATGTAACATGTGTTAAAAATAATGAACAAAACGTTGAAAACGGATGTATTAAATGGTTGGGATCTGAAGGTTTGGATGCTTAAATAAAAGAGACTATAAAGTCTCTTTTTTATTTGGTATAATTATTATGTTTATAATAAAGGATGATAAATATGAAAGAACATAATGAAAATTTAAAATTTATACTTAATACTATTACTGATGCATATATATTTATTATGTTTTTAATATTTCCATTTATTGTTGATAAAACTGGATTTTTCCACATTATGGAAATAAAATGGCATTCCTTTTTAATTATTAGTATATCTTATATAGTTATAAGTACATTTATATTGTTAATTTATAAATTATTCTTTAAACTTAAGTTATTTAAAATATATAAATTAAGCTTAGTTCAATATTTAGCTTTAGCGTTTTTATTAGTAAATGTAATCTCTACTTTTACTTCACCTTATTTTTCTAGATATAATTTATATGTAGGTATTGGAAGAGGAGAAGGTTTATTAGTAACATCTTTATATGTCTTATCTTTCTTATATGTATCTTTATTTACTAAGTTTGATAAGAAACATATATTATATATTATTATTTCTTCGATAATACATAGTAGCATATGTATATTACAATATATTGGATTTAATCCTTTTAATATGTATCAAGGAAGTATTGGTACTCATAATGTTAGTTTTATGGGAACAATTGGAAATGTAGATTTTATATCTGCTTATTATTGTATTGTTTTAACTATATCTTTTGCTGCATTTGTTTTTATAGAAAAAGAAGAAAATTGGAAAAAGATTCTTGAACTCATATCTATATTGTTTGGTTTCTTCATTATAGGAATTATAAGTGTTCAAAGTGGAAAGGTTGCTTTCTTTGGCACGTTAGTATTATTCTTTCCATTTATATTGAAAAACAACAAAAGATTATCAAAATTCATGATAGGAATAGCTGCTATACTATTCGGATATTGTTTTAATATAATTATTAATCCTGAATATCATTATGATGTTCAAAGGTTGGGATTCTATTTTCAATTTAATAAATATGTAGTAGCGTTTATATTTGTTATTATTATTCTAATTGCATTAGCAAAAAGAATAGATGAACTTAAATATGATATTAATAATATTAAACTATTTAAATTATATTATATAGGAATATTTGCATGTGCTTTTATTGGATTATTATTTTTAGGATTAGTTGATATTCATTTAGGATTCTTACATGAAATACACGAAATGCTTCATGGACATTTTCTTGATGAATATGGTACATATAGAGTTTTCTTATGGAAGAGAACTATTAAATTAATACCTGATTATCCTTTGATAGGTAGTGGACCAGATACATTTGCTGTTAGATTTATGAGTGTATATGCAAATGATGTTAGATCATTAGGTGCATATACAATAAACGATACAGCAGCTAATGTTTATTTAACAATGCTTGTTAACATTGGTATTATTGGCTTATGGTCATATATATTATTCTTATTTGTTTTAATTAAAACAAGTTTAAAAAATATGAATATTTATTCTTTTGTTTTATTGTTAGGCATTGTTTGTTTCTTAATTCAAGACTTCTTTAACTTATGGCTAGTAATTGTAACACCATTATTTTGGATTTTATTAGCATTATTTTATAATTGTTATTGTAATGGAACTAAATAAATAATATAATTTTATTATATGGAGTGATGATAGATGAATAATTTAAGAAATAGTATTATGGCAATAGTATTTGGAGGTATTGCAATATTTGCACTTGGTATCGTTGTTGGATATCATGTAGATTCAGTATCTTTAAAAGCTATTCAAGGATATTTATATGGAAGTGGATATGATGATGCAACAGATTCAAATGCGACAGATTCAAATGCAACTGATTCAAACGCAACAGATGCTAATGCAACTGACGCAAATGCGACAGACGCAAATGCAACAGATTCAAATGTACCAGAACAACATGATGTTTATATTCCTACAACTACAATGCCTGTTACTACAACAACTACAACAAGCGTAATAACAACAACTACTGAAACAACTACAACAAGTAGTACTAGTACAACTACTAAGAATGTTGTTAATAAAGATAGTTCATCTATGAATGGTAAAAAGAATAATGGTATAGTTGATTTCCAAAAGAGTGGTGGAATTTATGCTATATTAATTGCTGGTGGTGCTTTCGTAGCAGTCTTAGCAGTAGTAATTATTATAGTAACAAAAAATCACAAAAAAGCACTAGATACAGCTGTAAATGTTCAACCATTAGATTCTACTCAAACTACAGTACAAAATGTCGAACCATTTGCTTGGGATAATCAAAATCAAACTGATACTCAAAATAATGTTGATAACCAATCAAATATAAACAATAATTTGTAAGAGTTTGAAATCCAAACTCTTTTTTTATGATATACTAATAAAGTCAGGGGAGGTATTATATGGCACGTAAACTATTTTGTGAAATAAATCCTACTTGTTATAGAATATCTCTATTCAAGGAAAAATTATTAAGAAATATAAAAGACTTTTATAGTTCTGAAAGATTTGCTAAGGTTAAATCTAATGAAGAATTACCAAATATTATAAAAAGCCATAGTAGTATAATTGTTAGAAAATTACATGGAGTAGATATTAAATTACAAGAAAATAAAGTTACTAATATTGAATTAGCTTGTAAAAGAATAAATGGGATTATTATTCATCCTGGTGAAACTTTTTCTTTTTGGAAATTAGTTGGTAATCCTACTTATAAAAAAGGATATAAAGATGGACTTATAATTACTAGACATGGATTTAAGTCTGGTGTTGGTGGTGGATTATGCCAAATGGGTAATATGATTCACTGGTTAGTTTTAAATAGTTCACTTGAAGTTACAGAGTTACATCATCATAGTGATGCTCTATTCCCAGATGAAAGAAGAAGAGTTCCATTTGGAACTGGAACATCCGTTAGTTTTAATAGTGTTGACTATAGATTTGTTAATAACTTAGATCAAGATGTTCAAATTCTAGTATGGGTAGAAAATGGCGATTTATGTGGTGAACTTAGAAGTGAAAAAGAATTACCTTATAGATATAAGTTAGTTGAAGAAAATCATCATTTTAGAAAAGAAGGAGATTTTTATTATAGGATTTCTCAAGTATATAGAATTACTATAGATAAAAAGACTAAGAAAGAAATAAACAAAGAATTAATATTAGATAATCATTCGAAGGTAATGTATGATTACAAATTAATTCCTAAGGATCAAATAAGGAATGATTCAGATGATAATAAAAAAACTACAAGAAAACGCACAAAAGTATCCAAATAATATAGCTTTTATTATTAATGATAAAAAAATCACTTATAAAGAATTATATGAAAAGATTTTATATTATGGTAACTTATTAAAAAGAGAAGGCAATAGTCCTGTAATTATATATTCTGATAAATCAATAGATTCTTTTATTATGATTTTTTCTTGTTTATATGCTAAAAGAGCATATGTACCAATTGGTAAATGTATACCTATTGATAGACTTAATAAAATAAAAGAATTAACAAATTCTTCTATTATCATTGCAGATGATTTAAAAGTTTTAGATAAATATAAAGATTTAGATATCATAAGTAATGATAATAATATAGCTTATATTATTTTTACTTCTGGTAGTACAGGTGAACCTAAGGGAGTTCCTATTTCTTATGATAATCTTAATAATTTCATTAATTGGATTAATAGTCTTAATCCATTAAATGATTATAAAAATATTAATGTTTTAAATACTGCTGCATTTAGTTTTGATTTAAGCGATGTTGATATATATTATTCAATTACTAATGGTCATACGTTATATGGAACTGATATAAGTTTTGATAATTATTCTGAAATATATGACATATTAGAAAATGTTGATGTTGCAGTTATGACTCCGACCTTTATGAAAATGTGTTTATTGAATCCTGATTTTAATGAAAGTAATTATCCTAAATTTAAATGTGTTTATTTTTGTGGAGAACAATTAGATGTTAATTTAGTCAAAAAAATATATAATAAGTTTCCAAATATAAATATTATAAATGCCTATGGGCCTACAGAAGCTACATCAGCAGTTTCTGCAATTTTAATTGATGAATCAATGTTAGATTATGATTTATTACCATGTGGTGATATAAATACATCAGCTACTAAAATAGAAATAGTAGATGATGAAATAGTATTATCTGGTCCTAGTGTATTTAATGGATATATTAATGGTAATAGCATTGATAAATACTATACTGGTGATCTTGGTTATATAGATAATAATCTTCTATATTGTAAGGGCAGAAAAGATAATCAAATAAAGTTTAAAGGATATAGAATTGAATTAGACGATATACAAAATAATGCTAATAAGATTGATGGAGTAAAAGATTCTATTGCTATAGCTAAAATGAATAATAATACAGTTAAATCAATTAAGTTATTCGTTATTACAAGTAAATCATTAGATTATATTTATGAAGAATTAAATAAATTAATACCGAGTTATATGATGCCTAATAGTATTGAAATAGTAGATCATTTTCCAGTTAATGAAAATGGAAAAATTGATAGAAAGGCTATGATGAATTTATGATAGATGTTGAAAAACTATTATTAGAAATTACTGAAGATGAAAGAGTAAAAGATAAAAATATTGATTTGATTGAATCTGGTGTTATAGATTCCTATGTGTTTATAGAATTACTATCAAGATTGGAAGATGAAGGAATTACTATTTATCCTACAAGAATAGATCGTAATAAACTTAGAACAATAAAAGGTATTGAAGAATTAATCAAAAAAGAGACTACTTAGTCTCTTTTTTTTATCCTTTATTAGGTGTATAATTATTGTAGGTGGGGACATGGAACAACGAGATTATACTATTAAAGAACTTGAAAAGAATGAATTAGGGTGTAATTATAGAGTACAAGTTACTTTACCTATGAGTTTAGGATGGTATGATGATTTGTATTTAGTTACTTGTAGTGATAGTGGAAATAGTAGTTATAAGATTCCTTTCTATTATCATGATGGAAACTGTGTATATTTTAAAGGCGATGTTTTCCTTGAAACCAAAGCTATTTATAGATTCTTTTTTACATTCAATGTTAATCATAGAAGAATGTATTTAAATAGATTTAAAGAAACTGTTGATTTCTTAGACAATAATACTTTAGATAAAATATCTGTTAATTATGATGCACCTGAATGGGCTAAGGGTGCTATGATGTATCATATTTTTGTTGATAGATTCAAAAGAGGATCTCGTAAAAAGATGCAACCTATGGAAAATAGATCAATTCATAATTCATGGAATGATAAACTTGTAAGTGGGCCTAATGAACAAGGTGAATGGAATACAGATTTTTATGGTGGAGATATTCAAGGTATTATTCAAAAACTTGATTATATAAAATCTTTAGGAACTGATATTATTTATTTAAGTCCTGTTGTTAGAAGCCAATCTAATCATAGATATGATGCAGGAGATTATGAACATGTTGATCCTTATGCTGGAACAAATGATGATTTGAAACAATTATGTGATGAAGCACATAAATTAGGAATGAAGATAGTACTTGATGCTGTATTTAATCATACAGGAAATGATTCAAAATATTTTAATGAATTAGGAACATATGATAATGTGGGTGCATATCAAGATCCAAAGAATTCTTATTATGGAACTTTCTATAGAAAACATGAAGATCCTACTAATGGAAAAATCTATTTTGATCATTGGTGGGGAATGCCTAATTTACCTGTATGTGATGGAAATTCTAAGAATTGGCAAAATTACATTTATGGTGAAAATGGTGTAATAGATAAATGGTTTGATTTAGGAATAGATGGGCTTAGACTAGATGTTGCCGATGAATTATCTGATGAATTTATTGAAGGAATTAGAAGAGCAGTTAAAAGAAATAAAGAAGATGGATTTATTCTAGGAGAAGTATGGAAGAATGCTATGAAAATGAATCGTGGTTATATTTCTTCAGGTAAAGGTATGGATTCTCATATGGATTATCCATTAGTAGATGCTTTAATTAGATATATTAAATATTGTGATGTTTCTAAATTAAGATATACAATTCAAGATATATTAAATGAATATCCAAAAGGTTCTATTGAAACTTTAATGAATTTTACTTCAACTCATGATATATCTAGACCTATAAATATATTTGGTAGTAATGAATTTGAAGAATATTCTGAATGGGCTTGGAATTGTAGAAATAGTAATTATGACTATTTAAATAATTATAAATTAAGTGAAGAAGAATACCAAAAAGGTAAAGAATTATTTAAAACATATTTATTTTGTATGAACTTCATGCCTGGAATATTATCAATTTTCTATGGAGATGAAGCTGGTGTTGTAGGATTAGGTAATTTACTTAATAGACAACCATTCCCATGGGGTAGAGAAGATCAAGATTTAGTTGAATTTGTTAAATCTATGGGTGATATAAGAAAAGAAGAACAATTTTTAAAGAAAGCTGATATGAATATTGTTGATATAACTAAAGATTATTTTATGTTTGAAAGAACAAGTTCTGATGGAGATGCTTTAATATCAATTAATAGAACTGATGAAGATAAAATCATTAATATTCCGTTTAAATATGAGGATAGTAATAAGGTTTACCAACTAAGAAAAAGTACAAAAGATGTACTTACTCCATATGGAGGAAATGCAATTATAAAACAATAATTATCAATTTAGTGTATATTATTTGAGTAAATTGTTATATAATTGTATAAGACATAAATGAGGTGAAATATTCATGGTAGTAATTTGTTATTATGTACTATTTATATTTTGTTTATTATATTCAATGTATTTCCTTATTACATCTCTATGGGGATTTAAAGGAATGCATAAATCAATAATAAAGAAACATAAGGAAAAATATAAAATTGCATGCTTAATTGCAGCTCGTAATGAAGAACAAGTTGTTCCTTCATTAGTTAAATCTTTATTAAGACAAGATTATCCTAAAGAATTATTCGATGTATATGTTATTCCTAATAACTGTACTGATGATACTGAAGGTGCTGCTAAAAAGGCAGGAGCTAAAATTATAAATGTAACTATTCCAGTTAAGAGTAAAGGTGAAGTATTAAAATTTACTTTTGATAAGTTAAAAGATAAAGATTATGATGCATATATTATTTTCGATTCAGATAACATTGTTGATAAAAACTTTGTTAGAAGAATGAATGATACATTATGTGATGGTTATGAAGTTGCTCAAGGATATAGAGATTCTAAGAATGCAGGAGATAACTGGATTACTGGATCTTATTCTATATTCTATTGGATTCAAAACTTCTTCTTTAATAGAGCAAGAATGCATATAAATGGTTCTGCTTCTATTAATGGTACTGGTTTCATGATTAAGAAATCAGTTATTGAAGCTGAAGGATTCCAAACTTATACATTAACTGAAGATGTTGAATTTACTGCACAATGTGCAATAAAGAATAGAAGAATTGCATTCGTAGAAGATGCTATTACTTATGATGAACAACCATTACAATTTGGTGCATCTTGGATTCAAAGAAGTAGATGGACAACTGGTAACTTACAATGCTTTGCTAGATATGATTTAAGATTAATCAAAGCATTCTTTAAAAATCATAATATAGCTGCATTAGATATGGCTTTATTATTCTTTGCTCCTATGTTCCAAATATTAGGATTTGCTCTTATGATTGTTTTAATTCTATTTAGAACATTTGGTATAGAGTTAGTAGATATATTCTCATATTTCTTTGCATTTGGTGTATTATTCTTTATTTTAGGATATATTGGTAATATTGTATTAAATGTATTTATTGTTAAATATAATAGAAATAATAAAGTTATGAGTTTAATTTGGGGTATTTTATTCTTCCCATTATTCTTATTAACTTGGGTACCAATTAATATTAAGTGTTTAATTAAAAGAGATTCTAAATGGAAAGAAATTAAACATACTAGAAGTATTAATATTGAAGAGATTGATAATTAATCTCTTCTTTTTTATGTTATAATTATACTAGGTGAGAATATGAAAAAAAGATATCTATTATATTTACTTATTTGTTTATTAATACCTACTATTGTTTTTGCAAAGTCAAGTTCAAATGATTTAGATGAAATTCCTGCTTTTGGATATGCATTATTTATTAGTATTTTTCATCTTGTTTTTATTCTTATGCCTATAATGTCTTCTAGAAATAGTATGTTTAAATTTGCTAGTAAAGATACAATTAAATACTATTTTATTTTAGTTGGATTAAATGCTATTATATGTGATGCTTTTGGTGTAGTAGGTATGGCTATTGGTTTCTTTTCAATATTTATCATTGGCTTTCCAGCTATGTTTTTTATGTCATCAGTTGGATTTGGTGGAAAAGTAAATGATCCTATCAATGTTGATCCTTCAAAAGTAATTGAAGGATGTGATACTGAAAAAGGTTTAATTATTAAATGCTTAAAATGTGGTAATAGAATTACTGTTAATAATAAATATTGTGGAGCATGTGGTGCTGATGTACAAGGTAATAATGTTAAAGTAGAAAAGAAAGATGCTCCTGAATTAGCAATGCAATTAAAATCTTTTGATAATATGTATGCTAAATCAGAACAAGAACTTATTAGACTTATAATTTTAAATGAATGTAATAGTTTAGGATTAGATCCTAAAAGTAAATTAATACCTAGAAGTGAAAAAGTTAGATATATTGTTTTAGATATTATTTTTTGTATTCTATTATTCTTATTTATTGGTTTAATATTCTATCATGTATCAATTGGAATATATGCAATAGGATTATTAATATTAGTTTTATTCTTTATTAAAAAGAATAAATTTGACTTATATAATTTCTTATATAAAGAAGTTAAAGCTAGACCAAATGAAAATATAGATAATATTATAGGTGCTTTAAAAGAAAATTTAGTTCCTAAAGAAAAGATTGTTACTAGAATAATATTACCTATCTTGGTAGTATTAATTAGTTTAATTGTATTTAAAGATCCAATTATATTATATGAACCATTGGAAGATGGATATGCTGTAAGATTTTACTTTACTGGCTGGAGTAGTTTAACTCATGCTACAATTCCTGATGAACATAATGGTAAAAAAGTTATTTCTTTAAGAGGTAATGCTTTTTCAAATATGCCTTTATTAAATGAAGTTTATTTGCCTGATAGTATATATGAAATTAGAGGAGAAGCGTTTAAAAATGATTTCTTGTTAAAGAAAGTTCATTTACCTGCTAATCTTAAGTATTTAGGTGGTGAATCATTCTATCATTGTATTAAGTTAGAAGAAGTTAATTTCACATATGAAATGCCACTTGAAGAAATTAAAGGAAATACTTTTGAAGGATGTACATCATTAAAGAAAATTGTTATACCTGATTCAGTTACTAGAATAGGTGGACATGCGTTCCATGGTGATGATTCATTAAGTGAAGTTAGTATATCTGAACATAGTTCTTTAACTCAAATTGGATCATCTGCATTTAGAGAATGTACATCATTAAAAGAAATAATTTTACCTATATATACAATATATGAATCTAATTCATTTAAAGGTTCATATACTAAAATATCTAAATACGGTTCAGATAAAGATTATTTATCAGGAACTATGAATTTAGAATTAAATGATGTTAAATCATATACTTTACCTGAATATGGAACAATTAGTTTAGATTACTATTCTTATAATGCTGCTAAAGGTCTTCATAAGATAGTAATATATGGATCAGTTAATAAAGATATTTTATTTATAGAAAATTATAAATATTATATAAATGATACTAATTATATTGAATTTGAATCAACAGACACTTCTGAAATAGTTGTATATTTTTACAAAGTTTGGAGATGACATCATGGATTATAAATTTATACATTTATTGTATGTTCCAACTATGGCTTGTAATATGCAATGTAAGTATTGTTACTTAGAAGATAATACTAAAGATATTAATACTAAATATAATGAAGTAGACACTTTAAAATATGCTATAGAAAAGTTTAAAAAGAGTAATGTTATACCATTTAATATTTCACTTCATGGAGGAGAAGTTACAACATTAAGTAAAGAATCATTCCATGATATTATTAAATTAATAAGTGATTATTATAATGAAAATAAAGATATTATTAAAGCTGGAGGATTTAATGTTGGTAATCCACATATTAAAACTAATATGTATGCTTTAGATAAACATATAGATACTATAAAAGAATTTAACGTATCAATATCTGGAAGTTTAGATTTACCTTTAAAATTACATGATAAATATCGTGTAACTAAAGGTGATAAAACAACATTAGATAAGATTTTATCTAATCTTGAATTGATGAAAGATATTCCTAATAAAAAGAAAGTATCTGCAACTATTTTTAAAGAACATTTTGAATATTTAGATGATATTGTTGAAGATATAAAATGGTTAAATAAAAATACAAGTTTAGATATGAATGATTTTAATTTTATGATTGGATTTGATTATAATTCAAATGGAATACTACATCATATAACAGAAGAAGAACAAATTAAATTATATGAAAGAATGCATGAAGAATTTGATAATACTGATTTAGATGCAGGAGTAAATGGACCTTGGTTTGATGAATTTGGACCTGGTTATTGCTCTAATTGTGATAACTGTGGTTCTAAGTTTTTCTTACTTGAAAAAAATGGAGATATTTATTCATGTGTAAGAGGACAAAAGAATAAAGATTATTATTATGGTAATATATATGATAATACTGTAGAAGATATATTAGAAACAGCATTAGGTAAAATTTTTAGAAATCATAACAAAATGGAATTTAATGAAGATTGTTCTAAATGTGGATATTTATATTTATGTAAGACAGGTTGTCCATTTGTAAAAAATACATATAAAACAAATAAAAGTTATACTTGTTTATTACAACAAAGAATGTATAAAGATAGAAACTATGAACAAGATATTAACAATGAATTTGTTCCAGTTTATTTAAGTAATATGAGATTAGGAGATAATAGTAAGTATTATCCTGAAAATAAAAATAATTTATATCCAGATATAAAAGATATTATAAATGAAGACAAGAATCTTAAATATATATATGATCCTGATTCATTTATATTAAATATAGATGGTGAAGAATATAAATTAGAATCTCAAATATTAAAAAATAATAGAGATATCATTTATGTTACACCTGAATCTAAAGTGTTTATTTATATGAAAAAACATTTAATTGAAGAAGTATGTGATTATCCTGAAAATAATTCATTATATATTATGTTATTATCAGGTAATTTAGTTACATATGGAGATGAAGGTAGAACTAAACAAAGACATATAAATACAAATCAAATTTATAAAGGTGTATTAGATAATATTAAAAGTGATAAAAAAGATTATTATAAATATGATATAAGTAATTATATTAAAGAATATAAAGATTATTATTCAGATGAAAATCCTAATAATATATTTTTTACTACAAGTAGTTTAAGAGATTATCATTATAATAAACAAAAAAATAATGCTTATTATCATATACAAGCAATTAATTTACCATTTCAAAATATTGAATTTTATTATGTAGAAGGGAGTAATGATTAATGAAAGCAAATGAACCAAAATCATATCAAGGAATAATTAATAAAAAGAGAATGTATGAAATAGTTAAAGCTTATGATATATCTCAAAATGTATATGATTTAATATTAAACTTTAAGACTGAAAATCCAGATGGCCAAGTAAGATGCGGAGCTAAATATATTACTCTTATTAAAGATAATGAAATTATTCAATATATAGATGCTCCTATAAAATCTGCTTCTTATGATGGAATAATATGGGATGGAGATAAGTTTAAATTAATTGAACATTATGTTGCTTCTTCCTATAGCGGTGGTAGTAGTTGGTCTTCTAGTGGTGGAGGATCATCTAACAATAATAATAATAACAATAATAACAATAACAACAATAATAGATAGGATTGGTATATATGGTATATGTATCTGATGTATTTCATAAAAAGAAATTAGATAGTAAAAAGATTAATATTAAAACTATATATTTAGTTGATGGTATTAGATATGAAAGAAATACTGATGGATCTAGAGATGATAATATAAATAATGGTATTAGAGTAAAAAAAGAATACTACTTAAATAATGAATTAAAACATACTGAACATGAATTTGATACAAGAATAGAATATAGTTTTGTTGAAAATAAAAATAGTGATAAAAATTATACATGTCCAAATTGTGGAATGACTGCTAAATTAAAAGATTTTAATGGTGGTTGTCCTTATTGTGGTACATATTATAATTTAGATTATCAAGAAAAGGATTTAGGAAGTAAGAAATATTATGATAGAGTTCTTAGAAATAAATCTTATAGAATTATTTCGGCTATAATAGATTTCTTAATATGTTTTTTAATAACATATTTGATTATTAAAAATACATCTAGAACATTTAATATTAATGATATATATAAGATTTTTATATTTGGCATGATAGCATCATTATTATTCTATTATGTCTTTTATACATTAGATGCATATATTATTTTAGGACCTATTAAAAGATATAAAGATAAATTAAATAATAAACAAAGATTATTTTGGAAAAAGAGTGGTTTAGATAAAGTTACATTCTTTAATAATTTTAATTATGAAGTAAGAAAATATTATTATAATAAAAAAGATGTTATTGATTATGATGTAATAGATTTTGATTCGTTTAAAGATTATGTTATTAAAGATAATAGATACATTGAGGTTGAAGCATATATAAGAGTTGTTAATTTCGATGGTGATTTTCATTCTAGATATATAAAGAAAATATTTAGATTTAAACAAAATAAAAATGGAACAACTGAATTAAGTAATGATACTAATGTTATGATGTGCCATAACTGTGGTGCTTCTATAGATGTTACTAAGAGTAAATGTGAATACTGTGATTCTGAAATAAAATATTTACAAGAATGGATATTAGATAATGTTTAAAAAGATTTATGTAGAAATAACTAATAATTGTAATTTAAAGTGTGATTTTTGTATTGGTAATAAAAGAGAGAAAAAGTTTATTGATATTGAAAATTTTAAATTATTATTAAATAAGTTAGATGGATATACTGATTATTTATATTTTCATGTAATGGGTGAACCGTTATTACATCCTAAAATAAATGATTTAATTAATATTGCATCTAAAAAATTTAAGATTAATATTACTACAAATGGTTATTTAATTAATAGAATTAAAGATAACAAAAATATAAGACAAATAAATATATCATTACATTCTTTTGATGATAAATATAAAACAACACTAGATGAGTATATGAATAATATATTTGATTCAGTTGATAAATTAAGCAAGAATACTTATATTGAATATAGAATGTGAGTAGATAATGTTAATAAAGATAAAATTATTAACAAATTAGAAGAAAAATATAATATATATATTGGTGATATTGATCATATTACTTTAGATAAAAATGTGTTTTATCAAGTTGAACAAGAATTTATATGGCCTTCATTAGAAAATGATTACTACGAAGAAAAAGGTTCTTGTATGGGAACTAGATCTCATATAGGAATACTTGTAGATGGTACTGTTGTACCATGTTGTTTAGATTCAAATGGTTGTATTAACTTAGGAAATATGTATGAATCTTCATTAGATGAGATTATAAATGGAAAAACATTCAAATCTATAAAAGAAGGATTCTTAAATAATAAAAAGATACATCCTATGTGTAGACATTGTAATTTTTATGAATTAAAGAGATGATTTATCATCTTTTTATTTTGCCTATTAAATGGTATAATTTCAATAGAAGGTGTTTAAAGATGAATATTAATGAAATAAAAAATGAATTATTAAATCTTAAAACAAATATTATTGATATTGGGAGGTCACTTTGACTTAGAAGATAAAAAATCTAAGATAAGTGAATTAGAATCAAAATTAAGTAATCCTGATATTTGGAATAATCCGGATGAAGCTAATAAATTAAATCAAAACTTAGCTGGATTAAAAAAAGATATATCAGAATATGATAATCTATTATCAAATATCGATAATAATTTAGAACTTCTACAATTATTAGAATTAGAACCAGATGAAAATGAATTAAAGAATATTGAAGATGAATTAGTTAATATAAAATCTTTAGTAGATGAATTTCAAACAAAGTCATTGTTAAATGGTGAATATGATGCTGGTAATTGTTATTTAGAAATACATCCAGGAGCTGGAGGTACTGAATCATGTGATTGGGCTTCTATGTTACTTCGTATGTATACAATGTTTTTTGATAAGTTTGGTTTTAAATATAGCATATTAGATCAACAACCTGGCGAAGAAGCTGGTATTAAATCAGTCATGATATATGTTGAAGGAATGTATGCATATGGATATTTAAAATCTGAAATTGGTGTTCATAGATTAGTTAGAATTAGTCCTTTTAATGCAGCAGGTAAAAGACAAACATCATTTGCAGCAGTTAATGTTACACCTGAATTTAGTGAAGTATCTAAAGATATTGATATTAAAGATGAAGATATAAGAATAGATGTGTATAGATCTTCAGGAAATGGTGGACAAGGAGTTAATACTACTGATTCAGCTGTTAGAATAAGTCATATACCATCAGGTATAGTTGTTACTTGTCAAAATGAAAGAAGCCAATTAAGAAATAAAGAAACAGCTATGAATATTTTGAAGAGTAAACTATATCAATTAGAAGTTGAAAAACAGAATAAAGAAATTAATGATTTAAAAGGTAATTCTAATATTGATTTTGGTAGTCAAATAAGAAATTATGTATTAGAGCCTTATACATTAGTTAAAGATCAAAGAAGCGGATATGAAACATCACAAGCTTATAAAGTATTAGATGGTGATTTATATCAATTCATTGATGCTTATTTAAGAATAAAGAGGTAAAGAATATGAGGAAGGTATTAAATTATTTAGCGGTAATAATAGGATGCGAACTTATAGCATTAAGTTTTGTATTATTAATATTACCTAATAAAGTATTATCATTTGGTATTGATGGTGTAGGTGCTTTGTTATATTACACAAATGGTGTTAATCCAGGTATTAATATATTAGTTTTAAATGCTGTATTTATTTTAATATCTTTATTGGTGTTAGATATTGATGAAGTAAAAAAATATATATTACCATCCTTATTAATACCAGTATTAATCATGGTTAATATGATTCTATTAAAAAATGTAGTAATAGAATTACCTGAATTAGTAGTATCTATATTAGTATCAAGTTTTTTAATAGGTTTTGGATATAGTCTTATATATAAAAATGGACATGGAGCAGGTAATATATTTTTAATAGAAGAAACTATTGGAGAAGTTACTAAATTTAGATCTAAAGCTTATTCATGGATTTTAGATATTTTAATTCTAATAGTTTTATTTATTACAAATGGATATATGTCAGTTATTTATTCACTTATAATTATATTTGCTAGTAAGTATTTAATTACTAAAGCCAGATTTGGTATAAATGATAGTAAAATATTCTATGTTATAACTTCTAAAGAAAAAGAAGTTAAAGATTTTATTATTAGACATATGAAATACGAATTAACTGTATTAGATGTTAAAGGCGGATATAGTCAAAAGAAAAATCAAATATTATTAGCAGTAATTAATAGTAAAGATTATTTTAAATTAAAAGAAGGAATAAAGACTATTGATCCTGATGCATTTATTGCTATAACTGATACATATGAATCTATGAATATAAAAACATTCTAGGAGGGTTTTATGAAAAAAAGTATTTTATTATTAGTAGTTTCAGTTTTAACTTTAGGTTTATTAACTGGATGTTCTAATAAAAAGGAAAAAATATCAGCTGATGATTTTTATAATAAAATAGGTCCTAATTATAGTTTAGTTGATATTTCTAATAAATTAGATTATGTAAAAAAGGCATATTATTATGACAGTGAAGGTATTACTTTCTACTTCTACGAAGGAAATAGAATGTTTGATATGGGTAATATTTATATAGATGAAGTTAATAATGTTGCTAATAATATGTTTAATAAAGAAGATGAAATTGATAAAGGCGAAAATTATTCATCAATAAAAATGTGGAATGATGAATCATATTATAGAATAGCTTATGTTGATAATACTTTATTATATGTTAAAGCTATATCTGACTATAAAGCTAGAGCTGATGATATATTTGAAAAATGTGGATATTAATCCACATTTTTTATTGTAAATATATTTGTAAATCATACACTTTCTTTACTTGAGTTGACATATGCTGATATATAATAATATTAAGAAGGTGTGTAATATGGATTTCAGTAGATTTAGAAATGTAATTAATGAACAACAAACAGTATTTGATGGAATAAAAGATAAATTGGATGCTAAAGCATTTGATGATATTTGTGTTGAATTAAATAAGTCTTTAGCTGATATTTCTCTTGTAGCAACTGTAGTTCCTGTTGATGCAAAGAAAGAACTTATTACAATTTTAAAATCTTTAAGAAATCTTGCTGTTGATTTATCTGACTATAGAAAAAAATTCGACACACCTGAAGAAGCTGAAGATAAGAATGTATCAAATATGCTTGCAGAAGAGGTGGCTTCTGAATCACATGAAGTAGTTAATGAAACTCCAGTTTCTGAAAATACTTCTGATATTAGTAACGAACCTACAAACGGAGTTAATGATTTAGCTGGTGAAACTCAATCATTATCAAATCAAAATGTTAAATCATTAACTTTAACTAATCCAAATTTGCCAAAGAATTCAAATCCGTTTGTTATGCCAAACGCTGCTTAATAAGAAATGCTTATGCATTTCTTTTTTTCATATTAAATTCATATAACTTTTGTATATTTTTATTGTGAGATGTGATATTATTTATAATAGGTGAGAGTATGGAAAAAGTATTTAAGACTCTTGACGAACAAATAGAAATATTAAAAGGGAAAGGCTTAGTTATAGATGATATCGAATATGCTAGAAATATCATCTTACGTGAGAATTATTTCTTTTTAATGGGGTATCGTCATTTATTTTATAAATCAGATGGAAGTAAAACATTTAGGGAAGGTACTAATTTTAGAGAATTATATGCTCTATTCACATTTGATAGACAACTTAGAAATATAATTTTTAAAAATGTATTAATTATTGAAAATAACTGTAAGAGTATTTTTTCCTATGTTTTATCTCATAAGTATGGATATAAAGAAAACGATTATTTAAGACCACAAAATTATGTCCAAAGTCATGAAAAACAAAGACAAGTAAATGATTTATTAAGAAAAATGAAAAGACAAATAAGAATTAATGGTGGACAACATGATGCTACTAAACACTACATTAATAATTATGGATATATTCCTTTATGGGTTGTAGTTAAAGTATTATCTTTTGGTATTACATCTGAGTTATATACAATTATGAAAGATATGGATCAAAAAGATATTGCTAAAGAGTTCCATGTAGATCCTGAAAATCTATTAACATTCTTACCAATATTGTCTAATTATAGAAATTTATGTGCTCACGAAGATATATTGTTTGAACATCACACACAAAAAGTTATTCCTGATAATAAATATCATGAAGCATTACATATAAGCAAAATGGAAGATGAATATATGTATGGTAAAGGTGATGTATTTGCTGTAGTTATTATATTCAAATATTTATTATCTAAAGATGACTTTAGATTATTTCTAAATGAAGTTTCATATGAACTAGATAGATTAGCAGGTAAGTTAAATTCAATTCCTGTTTATTATGTATTAGATCATATGGGATTCCCAACTAATTATTTAGAATTATTAGATATGGAATAGGAAGTGTATTATGAATACAAATAATAACGATAAGGGTGTTAAGGTTGTTATTGCTATAGCAATTGTAGTATTTGTTTTATTACTTGGGGTTGGAGTTTTATCTCAAGTTGATTTAAAAAAGATTTTTAAGAATGAAACAATAAATATTACTAAAACTGAAAAAGAAGTTACTGTAACTGATGAAGGGATTGCCGATGCTGTTTCTAAATTATATGATGCTACAGTTATAGTTGAAGTTGGTAATTCAAAAGATGATTTAACTGGATGGGGATCTGGAGTTGTATATGATACTGATGATGAGTATGCATATATTTTAACTAATCACCATGTTGTAGATGGTGGAAAATATATTTTAATTGTTTATACTGATGATTCTGAAGTACAAGGAGAACTTGTTGGTTCAGATGAAATTCAAGATATAGCAGTTGTTAAAGTTCCAGTTGAAACAATTAAAGCTAAAGCTGAAATTGGTAGTTCTAATGATTTAGAATTAGGAGATACTGTTTTTGCAATTGGTACTCCAGTAAGTTTAAGTTATAAATTTACAGTTACAAGAGGTATATTATCTGGTAAAGATAGAATGTGCCAAATGAGAAGTTCAAATAGTAATTCTTATGGATTTTCACAAGGTAATTCTTGGTACATGAGCTTATTACAAATTGATGCAACAATTAACTCTGGTAATTCAGGTGGACCTCTTGCCAATTCAAATGGTCAATTAGTAGGAATTAATAATAGTAAATTATCAAGTTCTTATAGTTCTGTTTCTATTGAAAATATGGGATTTGCTATTCCAATTGAAGATGCTTTAAATGTTGCAAGACAATTAAGAGAAGATGGTAAAGTTACTAGACCATTCTTTGGTGTATCAGTAAGTGATATTGATTCTGCTGAAAGATATAATATTACTGTTGATAAATCTGTTACAAGTGGTGCTTTAATTACTTCTGTAGAAAATGATTCGACTGCTGCATCTGCTGGATTAAAGAAAGGTGATATAGTTACTAAGATAGGTGACTATGAAGTTAAAAACTATAAATACTTTAGATATTATTTATATAGATATTCAGTAGGAGATAAAGTATCAATTACTTATATCAGAGATGGAAAAGAAAAAACTATTGATGTTACCTTAAAAAGTTAGTTAAAAACTAGCTTTTTTTATGCTATAATATCTCAAGAAGAAATGAGGAATGATTATGTCATTAAAAGCTGGTATAGTTGGACTTCCTAATGTTGGTAAGTCTACACTTTTCAACGCTATTACAAAACAACAAGCATTAGCAGCAAATTATCCATTTGCTACTATTGAACCAAATGTAGGAGTAGTTACTGTTCCTGATAAAAGATTAGATTTCTTAAATGAAATGTATAAACCAAAAAGTTTAGTTCCTACAGCATACGAATTTATTGATATTGCTGGTTTAGTTAAAGGTGCTTCAACAGGTGAAGGTTTAGGAAATAAATTCTTATCTCATATTAGAGAAGTAGATGCTGTTGTAGAAGTAGTTAGATGTTTTGAAAATAGTGATATTACTCACGTTGAAGGTGGAGTAGATCCTATAAGAGATATTGAGATTATTAATACTGAATTAATCTTATCCGATTTAGAAATTGTTGAAAATAGAATTGCTAGAATGGGTAAGAAAGCTCAAATGACTAAAGATAAACAAGAACTATTAGAAATTGGAACATTAAATAAGTGTAAGGAAGCATTAGAAAATAATATTCCTTTAAGAAGAATAGATTTTAATGAAGATGAATTATCAGTTATGAGAGGTTTCCAATTTATTACTTCTAAACCAATTATATATGTTACTAATGTATCTGAAGAAGATATTGCTGTTGGAAGAAATGAATATACTGATAGAGTTTCTAAATATGCTGATGAAGAAGGCGCAGGCGTAATAGTAATGTGTGCTAGAATCGAAGAAGAACTTGCATCACTTTCAAACGAAGACAGAGAATTATTCATGACTGATTTAGGTATAACTAACTCAGGCTTAGATAAATTAATATTTGAAACATATGATTTATTAGGTTTAGCAACATTCTTTACTGCTGGAACTGATGAATGTAGAGCTTGGACATTTAAAAAAGGTATGAAAGCTCCTAAATGTGCTGGTATTATTCATACCGATTTCGAAAAAGGATTTATTAGAGCTGAAGTAATGAGCTATGATGATTTAGTTACATATGGAACTGAATTAAAGGTTAAAGAAGCTGGAAAAGTTAGACTTGAAGGTAAAGAATATCTAATGCAAGACGGAGATATTGTATACTTTAGATTTAATGTATAAAATAGACTTTAAAAGTCTGTTTTTTTATATTATAATGTATTTAGAATAGGAGAAGTGTGGTATGGCTGAAAAGAAAACAAAAAAAGAAGAAGTTGCTAAAAATAAGAGAGTTAGAGAGATAAGTGTTATTTCTATTATATTAATTTATATCTTAGGAATTGCTGCTATTGGCGTAAGTGCATATGCATTTACTGAAAAAGGATTTGTAGAAGCTAGATTAGGAAAAGTTTCTTCAAAACTTGCATCAAAGCTTGATGGTGGAATTTCAAAAGAAATTAGATTTATTGATGCTACTTTAGAAGATAAAGTTTGTACTAACTCAAATGGAAATGTTAAATGCGTAAAAAATGTTAGTGATTCATCAATTATTAAAGGATATACTTTATTAGTAACTGAAACTTATAATTTAAGCGGAGAACATAAATCAAATATTGCATCTACTTTAACAGTAAACGGAAGCGTTGTTAATGCAACTGCTGGATATGAATTTGATACTTTTGAAGCTAAGAAATTCGGTGGAAATACATTTGTTGTAGCTAACCTTGTAAATCAAAGTGGAGATACATATTCTTTAGTTATTAATTCACAAGGAAATGTAGTATATAAATAAAAGCAACTAGGTTGCTTTTTTTATTTACAATTAAATTATTTTAGTTGTTTACAAACAATTGTATCTTTGCTATAATACTTTCGAGCGAAAAGCTCCTTGCTTATATGTAGATATAAGCCAAATAGACCACAAGGAGGTGTAAGAATGAACAAATATGAAATGATGTTCATAGTAAAAACAACACTAGATGAAGAAGCAGCTAACAAAGTTTCTAAAGCATATGAAGATATTATTTCTTCTATGAAGGGAAAATTAACTGATTCTAAAAATTTAGGAAACAAAAAATTAGCTTACCCAATCAAAAAGGAAGCTACTGGTTATTACTATGTATTTAACTTTGAAGCTACTCCAGAAATCGTTGCTGAAGTAGATCGTAAAGCTAGAATCGATGAAAGTGTTTTAAGACACATGATTATCAGATTAGATGAGGAGTAATTAATATATGAATATAGCATGTTTAGTCGGAAGACTTACAAAAGACCCAGAATTAAGAACAACTACTAGTGGATTATCAACTTGTACTTTTACAATTGCTGTAGATCATTGGAATAGTAGTACTAATCAAAATGAAGCTGATTTTATTCAAATCGTAGCATGGAGAAATACTGCTGATAATGTTTGCAAATATTGCAAAAAGGGAACTCAAGTTGCTGTAAATGGTAGAATTTCATCAAGATCATATGATGCTCAAGATGGAACTAAGAGATATGTTACTGAGGTTGTTGCTAATAATGTTACTTTTGTTGGTGGTAAAAATGATTCCACACCATCATCTGAAGAAAGTGGAACAGATTATGGTATGTCTTCATCATCTGAAGTTGAACCTATGGATTTAGCTGAAGATCCTTATAAAGATTTCGGTAGTGAGGTAACTTTAAGTGACGATGACCTTCCATTCTAGAAAGGAAAGGTAAATAATAATGGCAGAATTTTATAGAAAAAAGAAAAAAATTTGTCAAATGTGTGCTGGTAAAGACGTTGACTACAAAGATGCTAACGTTATTACTAAATATATAAATGAAAAAGGCAAAATAATGCCAAGAAGAATGACTGGAGCTTGTGCTAAACATCAAAAACACATTGCTCAACAAGTTAAAAGAGCACGTTTTATGGCAATTATTGCTGACGTTAAGTAAGATAGTTTTTAAACTATCTTTTTTTATTGTATGTTATAATTATTCTAGGTGAGAATATGAAAAAAGCTTTATATATTTTATTAACAATTTGCTCAGTTTTTTTATTAGTAGGTTGTACATCTCAAAATGAAAGAGAAGAAGTAATTGATAATTTTCAAAAGAAAGCAAATATTAAAATCAAAGGAGACTTAATTGATATTGTTGAAAATATATCAGGTGGTTGGACATTACATACTTGGGCATATGATTATGTTTATAAAACTAATGATGGTGATTATTTATTAAGAATTTATAACGATAAGAAATCTGAGGATAATTCAACTACATATAAAATTGAATATTCAAAGATTGCAACAACAGAAGACTTAGTTGAAATACCCGCAAGTGAAAAAGATTCATTTACAGCTAGATATAAATATATTGATGGAAAGTTATTTAAAAATAACAAATATATAGTAGATGTTGATACTACTAAAAAATATGAATTAACAAAAACTAAGAAAAAGATATTAATTTTTACTAGATACTCATGGAGTATTAAAGAAATAAAAGAAGATAGTAATTAATTACTATCTTTTTTATTTAATATATTTACTATATTTGGTATAATATAAGCACATGGAAGGAGTGTTTACAATGAAAGTAATATTACTTCAAGATGTTAAAAAACAAGGAAAAAAAGATGACATTATAAATGTTTCAGATGGTTATGCTCAAAACTTTTTAATTAATAAAGGTTTAGCTGTTCCTTATAATGAAGGTAACAAGAAACAATTAGATCACAAATTAAAAGATAGAGCTGATGCAGAAGAAGCATTAATAAAAAAATGTGAAGAATTAAAAAAAGAACTTGAAAAGAAAAGCTTTAAGTTTAAAACAAAGAGTGGTAAAGATGGTAAGATGTTTGGTACAATAAGCACTAAACAAATTGCTGATGAATTAAAAAAGAATGGTTATGATATCGATAAAAAGATTGTTGAATTAGATCATGACATTAATTCATTAGGAACGCATATTGTTAAACTTAACTTACATAAGAAAGTTGTAGCAGAAATAAAAATAATAGCAGAATAGGAGATGATTATATGGCTCAAGTAGTTGAAAGAAAAGAACCAGCTAACTTAGAAGCAGAAATGAATGCTTTAGGTTGTGGCTTTTTATCTAAAACAGCATTGACTAAACTATGTGATGATTTAACACCTGACATGTTTTATGATGAAAGAAATTCATTAATATTTGCAGCCATGAAATCATTACATAATAGAAATGAAAATATTGATACAACTATTTTAGTTAATGAAATTGAAAAGAATGGTTCAATTAATAAAATAGGTGGTTTAGCATATTTAAGTGAAGTTATTGATTCTGTAGTATCTGCTTCAAATGTTGAATCATATATCAATATTGTTAGAGATAAGGCATTAAGAAGAAAACTTATTAATGCATGTGAATCTATTGAAAGAACTGCTAGAGATGAAATAAATGACACTAATGAAATGATTGATAGTGCTGAAAAAGATATTTTCCAAATTACTAAACAAAAGAAATCTGGAGAATTTAAAACTGTTGGTGGTGTTTTAAAATCAGCAAGAGAAAATCTTGAAGCATTATCTAAACAAGCAAGCGATGTTACAGGTTTACCTACAGGCTTTGTAGACTTTGATAAATTAACTGCCGGATTACATCCAAATCAATTAATTATCATTGCTGCTCGTCCAGGTATGGGTAAAACTGCATTTGCATTAAATGTAGCTGCTAATGCTGCTATCCAATCAGGAAAAGCAGTTGCTATATTCAACCTTGAAATGAGTGCCGAACAATTAATCATGAGAATGATTTCTTCAAGAGGTGCAATTGAAGGTGGAAAATTAATGACTGGTAAATTAAATCAAGAAGATTGGAAGAAAGTTAATGAAGCAATGTCTGAATTGGATGGGCTTCCATTATTCTTTGAAGATACACCAGGTGTAACAATTGGTGAATTAACTACTAAGTGTAGAAGATTAGCTGAAAAAGAAAATTTAGGTTTAATTATCATCGACTACTTACAATTAATTTCTGGTGGATCAGGATATGGTAATAACAGAGTACAAGAAATATCTGATGTATCAAGAAAATTAAAAATGTTGGCTATGGAATTAGGAATTCCAGTTATTGCCTTAGCGCAATTAAGTAGACAAGTTGAAGGTAGAGAAGATAAGAGACCTATGATGTCAGACTTAAGAGAGTCTGGACAAATAGAACAAGATGCCGATATCATTGGATTCCTATATCGTGATGATTATTATAATAAACAAGCTACTGATGTCGGTATTTCTAAATCAGAATTTATTATTGGTAAGAACCGTAATGGTGCTACTAAAACTATATTCTTAACATTTGAAAGAATTTATAGTAATTTCTGTAATTATATTGATGCTGGAAATGAAAATCCAGAAGATTAGGTGATTATAAATGGATAAAAAGAAAATAATAGGGGCGGTTTTAACATTTGTTGTTGCAGCATTGTTAATCATTGTTGGATTAAGTAAAAAAGTATCAGGAACTCCTTTAGAAGTTTATCAAGTATATCTAGATGGTAAAAAGATGGGATTAATTGCTTCCAAAGATGAATTATTAAACTTAATCGATAAAGAACAAAGCTCTATTAAAGAAGAATATGGTGTTGATAAAGTATATCCTCCAAATGGATTAGATATTGAAAAAATATATACTTATAACACTAATTTATCTAACGTTAATGAAATATATAATAATATTAAAGATTCAGAAAAATTTACTGTTGAAGGTTATGATGTTACTATCACATATAATGAAGATAAAGTCATTAACGATGGTGAAACTATTAAAGCTGAAGATCGTGAAGCTCAACATATTTATATTTTAAATAGAGATATATTAGAGCCTGCTTTATATAATACTGCAGCAGCATTTATTGGAACTGAAAATTTGAAGAATTTTGAAAATAATACACAAGCAGAAATCACAGATACAGGTGATATCATCACTTCTGTATATTTTGCTGAAACTATTACAATTAAAAAAGCATTAATATCTACTGATAAAACAATATTAGAAAATGTAGAAGAATTAAGCCAATATTTATTATATGGCTCTATTAATCAACATAATACTTATACTATATCTGAAGGTGAAAACTTACAAAGTATAGCTGATAAGAATAGTTTAAATATTGAAGAATTATTAATAGCAAATCCAAATTATAAAACAAAAGATGTGTTATTAACTGCAGGAGCTAAAGTTAATGTAGACTTAATTAATCCATTGTTGGATGTTACATATAGAAAAGAAGCAGTAAGTGATATTGAAGTTGCTTATAAACAAGATGTAGTTACTGATAGTAGTAAATATGTTGATTATAGCGAAGTTACTACTAAAGGTGAAAATGGTATAACTAGAGTTACTCAAGACATTAAGTATGTTAATGGTGTTATTCAAGACCTTAAAATCATACAATCAGATGTTTTAAAAGCTCCAGTTAATGAAGTAGTTACTAAAGGTACTAAGAAGATTGGTAGTTGGATTGATTACAATCCTACATATACTGCTGATGGTAGTTATGCATGGCCAACATTATCACCATTCATTATTACTTCTAGATTTGAGTATCGTTGGGGTACTTTCCATAAAGGTATCGATATTTCTGGTACAGGTTATGGTTCTCCAATTTTATCAATTGCTGATGGTGAAGTTTATAAAACTGGATATGGTTCAAACGAAGGTAACTATATAGTTATTAAACATAGTGATACATTATATAGCCAATACATGCACTTATCTAAGATTCAATGTTCTGTTGGACAACATGTAACAAAAGGACAAAGAATTGGATCTATGGGTAGTACAGGATTCTCAACAGGTACACACTTACACTTAGGTATTTGGTTAAATGCACCTCCATATCAACCTGGTTCTTCAGTAGTAGATCCATGTAGAAGTGTGTTTAGATGTTAGTATCTATACTTTGTAGTGGGTCTGAGGGAAATTCAGTTTTAGTAAAAACTGAAAAACATAAATTATTAATTGATTGTGGAATGAATAATAAATATATTAAAGATAATCTAAATGAGCTTGGTATTGAAGAAAGTGAAATAGATTCTATATTTATTACTCATTCACATTCAGATCATATTGGTGCATTAAAAGTATTCCTAAACAAAAATCATCCTCGTGTATATGTTGATGAAAAAATGTTTGAAGATCCAGCAATGGATTTCTTAAAAGAATATGATAATTTAGAATTCAGTAAAGGACCATTTGAATTAGATGATATCAATGTTGAAATATATAAAACAAGTCATGATGCTCCTGGTTCAAGAGGTTATATTATTACAAATGATAATAAGTCAGTTGTATATTGTACTGATACTGGATATATAAATCACAAATTATTTGATAAATTAAGCAATAAAACATTATATATTTTTGAAAGTAATCATGATATTGAAATGTTAATGCATGGAAGATATCCATCATGGTTAAAAAAGAGAGTAGCATCTGATACAGGCCACTTGTCTAATCATCAAGCAGGTTTTTATTTGAGTAAGATAATAGGTGAAGATACTAAAAAAGTAATTCTTGCACATATATCTAAAGAAAATAATAGTCCAGATATAGCTTTAGAGGATGTATTAAATGAATTAAAAGAAAACGATGTTAAATTCAAAAATATTGATGTTGCTAAACAAAGAGAAAGATTGGATATAGAAATTTAATGATAAATATAATATGTGTAGGTAAATTAAAAGATAAGTATTTAGTTGATATGAGTAATGATTATTTAACTAGATTAACTAAATATCATAAAGTTAATATTATTGAATTAAAAGATAGTAATATTAACGAAGAAGGAGATTTAATTTTAAAACATTTAAATAATAAAGATTTTGTGGTAACAATGGAGATAAATGGAAAAAATTTAACTTCTATAGAATTATCAGATTTAATTGATAAAACATTTATTAGTTATCCTACAATTACTTTTATTATTGGAGGGTCTGATGGTATAGATCCTAGAGTTTTAGAAAAATCAAATTATAGATTATCTTTTGGAAAAAATACGTATCCTCATGGTGTATTTAGATGTTTGTTATTAGAACAAATATATAGATCATTTAAGATTTTAAACAATGAGAGCTATCATAAATGATAGTTCTTTTTTTATGCTTGACATTCTAATTTTAAATTTGGTATAATGTCTTCTGTTCGCGTCTAAAAAAGGAGTGTGTTTTAAGATGAAGAAAACAAAAATTGTAACAAGTATAGGACCTGCATCTTCAAGCGTTGAAGTATTTACTAAAATGGTTGAAGCAGGAGCGAATATTGCTAGAATTAATTTCTCGCATGCAACTATAGAAGAAAGAGAACAAGTTGTAAATACTGTTAAAACAGTTAGAAAGAACCTTAATACTCATATTGGAATTTTGTACGATACTAAAGGACCAGAATTCAGAAATGGCGAAGTAATTCCTGAAGGTATAGATTTAATCCAAGGCAACACTATTAAGATTGTTAAAAATAATGTCATTGGTGATAATTCTCAATTCTCCCTTAACCATCCTAATGCAATTGATGCATTAGAAATTGGTAACATAATTCTTTTAGAAAATGGCTTGATGGAAATTAAAGTTGTTGAAAAGTATTCTGATTACTTAGTATGTGAAGTTATTAATGGTGGAAAATTGTTCTCAAGAAAAAGTTTATCTGCACCTGGAGTTAACTTAAATATTCCTTTCATCTCAGATGTAGATAGAGAAGACATTATATATGCATGTAGACATGATGGTGATTTCTTAGCAGCTAGTTTTGTACAAACACCTGAAGATGTTTTAGCTATTAGAGAAATTCTTAAGAGTGAAAATAGAGAAGATATGAAAATTATCTCTAAAATTGAATCTCAAATGGGAATGGATAACTTAGAAGAAATAGTTAAAGTTTCTGATGGATGTATGGTTGCAAGAGGTGACTTAGGTGTTGAAGTTCCTATGTCAGACTTACCAATTTGTCAAAAGAAAATTGTTAAATTATGTAGACAATATAAGAAAATGTGTATTGTTGCAACAGAAATGTTAGAATCAATGAAACACAATCCTAGACCTACTAGAGCAGAAGTTACAGACGTTGCTAATGCTGTTTATAACGGAACTGATGCAGTAATGTTATCAGGAGAAACAACAACAGGAGAATATGTTGTTGAAACAGTAAAAGCAATGGCTGACATCTGTGAACATATTGAAGAATCAATCGATTATAAAAACATCTTTGCAGATAAGAAAGTAGAAAATGCAACTGATGCTGTTATAAAATCAGTTGCAACAGCTGCGAACAGTTTAGATGCCAAATTAATTGTTGTTCCAACTATATCTGGTACATCAGCAAGATTAATTTCTAATCTTGAACCTAAATGTCCAATTTTAGCTTTAGTTGGTAACGATGATGTTGCAAATAAATTAGCATTAAATTATGGTGTATATTCAAAAGTTGTTGATGTTGCTAGTGACTTAAATGAACTTATGGATTTATGCATTAAAGAAGCTAAAGAATTCACTTCATTAAATGAAGGAGACAATATTGTTATTACTGGTGGTTTAGTTGCTGGTAAAATTGGATTCACAAATTTAATGAAGATCGAAACTATCTAATAAAGAGAGTTAATTAACTCTCTTTTATTATGTTATAATGTTTATAGGTGATATATATGATAGGTAATGATTGGGACAATAAATTAAGTGTTATTTGGAATTCAGAAGGATTTAAAAAGTTCATGTCTATTATAGATAATGAATATAACACTAAAACAATTTATCCTCCTAAAGAAGATATATTTGCAGCTTTAAAAAATACACCTTTCAAAGATACTAAAGTAGTAATTGTTGGACAAGATCCATATCATGGAGAAGGTGAAGCAATGGGCTTATCTTTTTCTGTTCATGATGGTATTAAGCTTCCTCCATCTTTAAAAAATATATATAAAGAATTAGAAGATGATCTTGGTTTTAAACCAGTTACTTCAGGTGATTTAACTAAATGGACTAAAGAAGGGGTATTATTATTAAATGCTACATTAACTGTTATTAAAGATACACCTAATAGCCATGCTAAATTAGGATGGGATAAGTTTACTGATTATGTTATAAGAGTATTAAATGAAAAAGATGAACCTGTCGTATTTATTCTTTGGGGTAATTTTGCAAGAAGCAAAAAAGAACTAATTACTAATAAAAAACATTTAGTAATTGAAAGTGCTCATCCATCTCCTTTTAGTGCACGCAATGGATTCTTTGGTTCTAAACCATTTAGTAAAACTAATGAATTTTTAAAGAAAAATAATATAAAAGAAATTGATTGGAATTTAAATTAAAAAGACATAAGATTAAAATCTTATGTCTTCTTCAATTGCATTAAATATTTCTTTTGCTTCATAATTTGGACTTATTTTATATTTATTAAATTTACCAATTATGTTTGTTGGGAATTGTTTTAGTAATGTATTTAATTTATTATTGTTTGAATTATAAAATGATTTAGCCGCATCTAACTTTGTATCAGATTCATCTAGCTTTCTCATTATTTCTTTAAAATCTTTTTTATCTTTTAATTTTGGATAATCATTTGATATTAAATGTAGAGTTGCTAATGCTGTAGTTAATTGTTTTTCAAATTCTACTGTATTTATATTAGCACTTTTAGTTTTTTCTAAATCTTTGTAGAAATCTAATTCCATCTTAGTATTTTTTTTAACAACTTCTTTTGATGATGTTATTAATTCATATCTAATATCTAATTCTTCTTCTATAACTTTTTCAGCTGCTTCTGTTCTTCTTTTATAGAATTTTAATTTATTATTTTTTCTTATATATAGTGTAACTATTATAGTAGTCAATATTAATATTGTTATTAAAACTATGTGTATTGCATTCATATTATTCACCTAGTATAATTATAACATGGAACTTTAAAGTAGAAAAGAAGGGAATATACATGAATCTTAAAACATTAATTGTAGGTCAACTTAGAACAAATTGTTATATCATTGAAAAAGGTAATTCTTGTATTATAATTGACCCTGGTGCTGAAGCTAATGTGATATTAAATAATTTAAATCCTAATAAAAAATTAGTAGGAATATTTGTTACTCATAGTCATGATGATCATATTGGTGCAGTAAGAGATATTTTAGCTAAGAATACTGTTCCAATTTATAGTTTAAGTAATCTTAAAGAGGGTATTAATAAAATTGAAAATTTTGATATAAATATAATTTATACACCTGGACATAAATCTGATTGTATAACATTATATTTTGAACAAGAGAAAGTAATGTTCTGTGGTGATTTTATATTTAAAGATGGAATTGGAAGAATTGATTTAGAAGATGCATCCCCATTAGATATGAAATTATCTATTGAAAAGATACTTGCATATCCTGATGATATTACTTTATGTCCAGGACATGGACCTATGACAACATTAGGAAATGAAAGAGCTAATTTAGAGTATTTTAAAGTTGCTATTTAGCAACTTTTTTGTTAGTATATTTTTTTAATGAAGGTGGAATTATGGCTGATATTAGTTTTAAAAAAATAAGTGAAGAATCATATGAAAGTGTTTCAGTTTATTTAGATCATGTTTTAAGATTGACTAGTGAACTTGGTGAACCAGCATTCATTGATTGCGATGGTACTAGATATTTTTTTACTAGAGTAAAAAATGAAGAAGGATATTTATATGTATGTTCATATAGGAAAGAAGATGGAATAAGAGTATTTGGATTAGATGTATCTGATAAGAATCCTGAATGCGTTAAATTAACTGATGGTATAACTATTTATAATGATCAATCTAATCATGAAAAATATCCTTTTGTTTTAAAGACTAATAAGATTAATTCTGATGAAGAATTTTTAATTAGAACAGTAGATTCAGATAATAATGATTGTTTAGTATATAAACAAAAACATAAAGATAATGGATTAGATTGTGAAATTGAATATAGTTTAAAAGGACATGAAAATAATGTTTCGTCATATATAAAATATATAGATACAAAATATCCTAGAAATATTGAACTTGGCTGTGATGGAAAAATATTCAAAGTAATTAACCATAGAACATGTGAAAAATATAAATATCTTGAAGGTCAATATGTTATTCCGTTTATAAAAATATTTGGATATGAATTTGCTGATTCAAGAAAGTCATATGGATTAGAAGAAATATTATATAATGTTAGAATACATGGATTTAATTCTTGTGTTCCTAAAACACTTGGAACTATTTTAACTAAAACAAATGAAGTAGAAAATAATATGAAAGTTTTAGCAAAAGTATACGATGAAAATATTATGAAATTATATTAGAAATGAGGTTTTTACCTCATTTTTTTATTCACTTTTTATTTATTATGGTATAATTTTGTTATAGGAGGTTTAACATGAAGAAATTTTTTGAAAAACATGATTTATTCAAAATGGCAATGATAGTTTTATTACTTGCTGTAGTATTCTCTTGGATCATGCCTTACACATATTTTACTGGTACTGCATTTGATTCAACTACTCAAGGAATTACAAGAGTTGGATTCTTTGATTTATCTACTTACAGTATGTTAGGATTATACTATTTTACAACATTCTTTATATTTATGTTTGTTGTAGCTGGTTTCTACAAATTCTTAGGAAATATTCCTGGATATCAAGTAATGACTAACAAAATTGCTACTGTATTTAAAGGAAAGGAAAAAGTTTTAGCTGTATTATCAATTGTTATCTATGCAGTTTTAACAAGTATTACTACAAACTTCATGGCAGTAATCGCTTTATTACCACTTTCAATTACTGTATTCAGTAAATTGAAGTTTGATAAAGTAACTGGATTAGCTGCTACTGTTGGTGGTATGTTAATTGGTGTATTATGTTCTACATATAGTACTCAAGTTGCTGGAATGATTGTTAGTGCATTTGCATTAGATTATGTATTTGAGATTCTACCAATTGTATTAATTGCAGTTGTAGCTCTTGGATTATTATCATTCTATACTGTTAAGAAAATTGACAATACTGATAAAGATAATTTATTAGAAGATGTATTTGCTCCTAAAACTGTAAAAGATACTAAAGCTAGTGCTGTACCTGTTGCTATTGTTTTAGCAGTAGTATTATTAATGGTTGTATTAGCATTCATCGGATGGTCTGATGTATTTAAAGTTACTTTATTCAGTGAATGGATGACTAGCTTAAAAGATGCTCAAGTATTTGGATTTAAATTATTTGGTGCATTATTAGGTGAAAATGCTCAACCATTTGGCGCTTGGGATGGATTTACAATCTCTGGTGTATTATTCATTGCTACATTAGTATTACAAATTGTTTATAGAGTACCTGCAGATACTGTTATTGATTCATATGCTGCTGGATTCAAAAAGATTAATAAAACAGTTGTATTATTATTAATTGTATATGCAATTTTAATTGTTTCAGTTGTATATCCTACAATTCCTTATATTATAAGTGGAATTGCTAAATTAGGATCAAATGTATTTACTTGGTTCTTAGAATCAGTTCTAGTATCTATATTTGGTGTTGATATGCAATATGTTATTACTTTAGGTGGTTCATATTTAGCTACTGTTGGTAATAATACTGTTGCAGCTTTAGCATTACAAACTGGATATGGTTTAGTTCAATTTATTTCTCCTACAAGTGTAGTCCTAGTAGTAGGATTATCTATGTTAGATGTTAAGTTCAAAGATTATTTCAAATTTATTTGGAAATTCTTACTTGCATTACTTGTAGTTGTACTAATTGTACTTGCTGTAATTGCATACGTATAATAGTAAATTAACTAGGTTCTACCTAGTTTTTTTATTGACTAAATTATTAAAAAATTATAAAATAGTTCTAGTAATGCGGAGATAGTATTCACAGTAGTTATATATTTAACTTACTAGAGAAAAGGTATCATCGGGTGGAAGTACCTTAAGAACGTATATAATGAAATTTCAAATACAGGAGTATTAATCGCTTATCAGCGTTATAGATAATAAGTGCATGAAAGTCATGAACTAAGGTGGTACCACGGGTATATCTCGTCCTTAGATTTATGGCTTTTTTTTATTATAGAAAGAAGGATTAATATGAAAGAAAAAGTAGAACAAATTAAAGCACAATTACTTGAAGATATTAAGAATGTTAAAACTACTCAAGATGTTGTTGATATCAAAGCTAAGTATATTGGTAAATCTGGTTTAATAACAGATTTAATGAAAAACATGAAAGATTATAGTCCTGAAGAAAGAAAAGAAATTGGACAAATAGTAAATGTTGCTAAAAATGAAGCAACTGAAATAATTGGTACAAAAGAAGAAGAAATTAATAATGCTATTCTTAATGAAAAGTTAGAAAAAGAATCTATTGATATTACTTTACCTGCAACTGAAATTAAAGCGGGTGCTCCTAATATCTTAGAAAAAGTTGTTGAAGACTTTGAAGAAGTATTCATGTCTATGGGATATGATGTATATGATGGACCTGAAATAGAAGAAGATAGATTTAACTTCGAGTTATTAAATATTCCTAAAGGACATCCTGCAAGAGATGCTCAAGATACATTCTATATTAAAGATGATGAAATACTATTAAGATCTCAAACATCACCTGTACAAGCAAGAGTAATGCTTTCTAAAGGTGGTAACGAACCAATTAGAATGATTTGTCCTGGTAAAACATATAGAAGAGATGATGATGATGCAACTCATTCACATCAATTCATGCAAATTGAAGGATTATTAGTTGATCATGATATATCACTTTCTGATTTAAAAGGAACATGTGATATGATTGCTAAAAAATTATTTGGTTCTGATACTGAAACAAGATTTAGACCTTCATATTATCAATTTACTGAACCTTCTGTAGAATTAGATATTTCATGTTTTAACTGCAAAGGTAAAGGATGCAATATTTGTAAGAATACTGGATGGATTACTGTAGCTGGTGCTGGTATGGTTCATCCTAATGTATTAAATATGTGTGGATATGATTCTAATAAATGGAATGGATTTGCATTTGGATTTGGTGCTGAAAGATGTGCAATGCTTAAATATGGTATAAATGATATTAGAACATTCTATAATACAGATTTAAGAGAATCTGCTACTTTTGATAGAAGGGAGGAAGAATAATATGATATCAATGAATTGGGTAAAAGATTATGTTGATTTAGAAGGAGAAAACTTAGAAGAATTAGCTGTTAAAGTTACTAAAGCTGGAGTTAATGTAGAAAAAGTAGAATCTAATCATATTAATAATCTTGTTATTGGTGAAGTTTTAGAATGTAATGATCATCCTGATTCAGATCACTTACATGTTTGTAAGGTTAATGTTGGAAATGAAACTACTCAAATAGTATGTGGAGCTCCAAATGTTAGAGCAGGTTTAAAAGTTATTGTAGCTTTACCTGGTGCTGTTCTTCCTGGAGATTTTGAAATTAAAGCAGGTAAGATTCGTGGTGAAGAATCTAATGGTATGATCTGTGCTTTATTTGAATTAGGTTTAGAAGAAAAGACTGAAGAAACATATAATAAAGGTATTGAAGAATTACCTGCAGATGCTCCAGTTGGAATGGATGCAATGGAATACCTTGGATGTGATGATACATTATATGAATTAGATGTACATAAACATAGAAATAATGATTGTTATTATCATATTGGTTTTGCTTATGAAGTTGGTACTATTATTAATAAACCTGTTAAACTTCCAGAAGCAAAATATGATGTTGATAACTCTGATAATGTTAACAATCATGTAACATTAAAAGTCGAAACAAATGAATGTCCTTTATATGTTGGTAAGATGGTAAAGGATGTTAAGATTGGTGAATCACCAGAATGGATTAAGAAAAGAATTACTGCAGCTGGTATGAGACCAATTAATAATGTTGTTGATATTTCTAACTTTGTAATGTTAGAGTATGGACAACCTACACATTTCTTTGATGCTGACAAATTAGGTAATGAAGTATTAGTAAGAAATGCAAATGATGATGAAAAGATTGTTACTTTAGATGGAAACGAAAGAGTATTAACTTCTAAAGATATAGTTATAACTGATGGTAAAGTACCTACTTGTATTGCTGGTGTAATGGGTGGAGAAAATACTGAAGTTGATGAAAATACTAAAAACATATTTATTGAAGCTGCTATATTTGATGCAGTAGCAATTAGAAATACTGCTGCTAGATTAAATTTAAAATCTGAAGCTTCTACTAGATATGGTAAAGGTTTAAACTATGAATATACTTATGCTGCAATGGATAGATGTTTATCTCTATTACAAGAATATGCAGGTGGAACTGTAATTGATGGTGAAGTAGTTCATGATACAGTTGATAAAAAAGAAAAAGTAGTTGAATTTACTACTGAAGAAATAAATAGATTATTAGGAATTGAAATTTCTACTGATGATATGAAAGTAGAATTAGGAAGACTTCAATTCGATTATAAATTAGATGGAGATAAGTTTACTGTTACTATTCCTAATAGAAGATTAGATATTGATCCTAATGTTGCTGATATGGCTGAAGAAATTGGTAGATTATATGGATATCATAACTTAGTTTCTACATTACCAAGAATTCCTACTAGAAGAGGTATGTATCAAGGTGATGTTGGTATTAGAAAAACAATTTCTAGAAGATTAAGAAGTTTAGGATTAAATGAATCTAAGAATTATACTTTAGTAAGTCCAAATATGGCTTCTATGTTCAAATATGAAGATAAAGAAAACATAGTATTACCAAATCCTATGAGTACTGATAAATCAGTAGTAAGATTATCTTTAATACCTTCTTTATTAAATGTATACGAATATAACAAAGCTAGAAAAGTATCTGATGTTAATATTTATGAAATAGCTAAGACATATGATAAAGATTATAATGAAGATACTAAAGTTGCTATTCTTATGAAAGGTAACTACATGACTAATGCAGTTAACCAAGTAAATGTTAAAGCTGATTTCTATTTATTAAAAGGTATTATTGAAAATTTGTTTAAATATTTAGGATTAAAGAATAGATATGATTTCCAAAAAGTAGAAGTTAAAGAATTACATCCTGGTGTAAGTGCTTCTATATTAGTTGATAGAAAACCTGTTGGTATAATTGGTAGAGTTCATCCTTCAATCATGAAAGATGATGTATTTGTAGCTGAATTTAGCATGACTGCATTATATAACTTAAAGATTAAACCACTTAAGTTTAAAGAAGCTTCTAAATATCCTGAAATTAAGAAGGATGTTGCATTTGTAGTTCCAAATGAATTAACTAATGCTGAAATTGAAGCAGTTATTAAACATGCTGGTGGAAGACTACTTGATAATATTGATATTTTCGATATTTATAGAGAAGTTGAACCTGGTAAAAAATCAATGGCATATAACTTAACATTTAAAGATGATACTAGAACATTATCTGATGAAGAAGTAATGCAAGTATTCAATAATGTTATAAAAGAAGTAGAATCTAAGTTAGATGCTAAATTAAGAGGGTAATCAAAAAGCAACGATTTTCGTTGCTTTTTTGTTTGACTTGATTTATAGTATGCTCATAGGAGGGTTTATATGAGAGGTAATAGGATAATAGATTTGTTTTTATATAATTTTCCATTGATTGAAATAGTTCTTTTATTTACTTTCACAATGGTTTATTTAAATGATCAAATTCTTAATCATGTTTATGTATATTTATTTATTATATGTGTAATATTATTTTTATTAATTACTATTGCTGTTATTCACATTTTTGATAGTGGCAAGATATATAAATATACAGTTTTAAAAGTATATGCATTTATAAAAGTTATATTATTTTCTATATTAATTTATATTATGCATGCTGCTGGTATTATGACTTATATAACAACTTTGGATCTCTTTAATAAAACAGTCTTTATATCTTACTTATGGTTTATTGCTATTGGAAACACTTTGTTTTTAGTGATAAGCTTTAATGTAGAAAAAAGAAATAGAAAGGATGATTAATTTTGGGTGAATCTTATTTTGATGGTGGTCTATTACAATTAATAGGTTGGAGAATATTAGGAGGTTTAATTATTACTTTAACATTAGGTATATGTACTCCATGGGCTATAACAATGATTTATAGTTGGGAAGCAAAACATACTGTAATAAATGGCAAAAGATTAACTTTCGACGGATCTGCTGTTCAATTATTTGGTAATTGGATTAAGTGGTTATTACTATGTATTATTACATTAGGAATATATTCATTTTGGTTATCCATTGCATTAAGAAAATGGAAAACTAAACATACACATTTTGCAAATTAATAAAATATAAAAGACAGTTATAACTGTCTTTTTATTTTTAATGTTAATAACTTAAAAGTTTTAAACTTTGTATATGTAAACTTAGTTAAAAATATAATTGTTTTTTGCTATAATATTTAAATGGAAGAAGGAAAAGACATGGTAAATTTTGATGGATTAAATGAACAACAATTGGAAGCGGTTAAACATATAGATGGACCATGTCTAGTAATGGCTGGAGCTGGTTCAGGTAAAACTAAAGTATTAACTACTAGAATTGTTAATTTAATTGAAAGTGGAGTTAAAGGTTATAATATCTTAGCTATTACATTTACTAATAAAGCAGCTGGTGAAATGAGAGATAGAGTATTTAATATGATTGGTGATGTAAGATCTTTCATTGGAACTTTTCACTCATTTGGTTTAAGAGTAATAAGAGAAAATTATGAATTATGTGGATTACAAAATAATTTTAATATTATAGATTCAGAAGATTGTTTATCTGTTATAAAAAAGATTTTAAAAAATAATAATATAGATCCTAAAAAATTTAGTCCATATGCTATAAGAAATAGAATATCTTTAATTAAAAACGAAATGATGTCCGATGCTGAAATGGATAGAGTATGGAACACTCAATTTGATAAGATGTGTGTTGATATTTATCATACTTATCAAAGAATACTAGCTGAATCAAATGTATTAGATTTTGATGATTTATTAGTTAAACCTGTTGAACTATTTAGAGATCATGCTGATATATTAGAAAAGTATCAAGATAGATATCAATATATATTAATTGATGAGTATCAAGATACTAACCCTGTTCAATATAAATTAAGTAAATTACTTGCTAATAAATATAAAAATATATTTGTAGTAGGTGATATGAATCAAAGTATATATGCATTTAGACAAGCTGATTATAAAAACATAATTAACTTTGAAAATGATTATACCAACTGTCATGTTATTAAATTAGAAGAAAACTATAGAAGTACAAATAATATTCTTAATGCAGCTAACTGTGTTATTAAAAATAATGTTAATAGAAAAGATTTAAAACTTTGGTCTGAAAAAGGTGAAGGTGTTAAAGTTAAATACATGCGCAGCTATGATGAAAGACATGAAGCTAAGCAAGTAGTAGATGAAATAAAGAAGTTATTAAAAGATGGTTATAAAAGAAGTGATATAGCTATTCTTTATAGAACAAATGGACAATCACGTGTATTTGAAGAAGAGATAGTTGCTAATAATATTCCTTATAAAGTTGTAGGTAGTATTTACTTCTATAATAGAAAAGAAATTAAAGATTTAATTGCATATTTAAGATTAATATATAATCCAAATGATAATATATCTTTAAGAAGAATTATTAATTATCCTAAAAGAGGAATTGGTGATGCAGCAGTTGATAAACTAGAAGCTTATGCTGAAGGAAATGGTTGTTCAATGTTTGATGCATTATCAACACCTAAAGAAATTAAATTTAAAAACTTAATTGGTGAATTAATTGAAGATAGTACTAAGATGTCTTTAACTGATTTAATTGATGATATTATTGTTAAAGCTGAAATAGATAAAGACTTAACTCAAAATGCTAAATTAGAAGATGAATTAAGATTAGATAATTTAATGGAATTTAAATCTGTTACTGAAAACTTTGAATCAGTTGAAGGATCAGTTGACTTAGGAGAATTCCTTGAAGAAATATCACTAGTTGCTGATATGTCTCAACATAGAGAAGATGGAGATGAAGTAACATTAATGACTCTTCATGGTTCTAAAGGTTTAGAGTTTGGTGTTGTATTCTTAGTAGGAATGGAAGAAGGAATATTCCCACATTCAAATGCTTTACTTGAAGAAGATGGATTAGAAGAAGAAAGAAGACTTTGCTATGTTGGTATAACTAGAGCAAAAGAACTTCTATATTTAACAAATGCAAAAAGAAGAATGTTATATGGTAAAGAAAATAATAATATGCCTTCAAGATTTATAGATGAAATAGATAAAGATTATATTGAATCTATTAATAATATTCCTGGTGAATCTTATCAAGAAAGAATTGATACTCGTAAGATGTATAAAGAAGGATCTAATGAAGATATTCAACAAGGTGATACTATTGAACATGAAACATTGGGTTTAGGTGTAGTTATAAAAGTAGATGGATCATTAATAGATGTTGCATTTAAAACTGGTGTAAAGAAATTGATGAAAAATCATAAGAGTATTAAAAAGATTTAGAAATAAATCTTTTTTTGTTATAATTTAATTGATAGAGGCGTGTTTAAATATGTGTATGATTTTGTTGATAATTATTCAAATTGTTTTACTAATAATTAGCTGTGTTTCTTTTGTTAGAAACAAGAAGAATGAAACTCTAATAGTTACTGTTTTTATAATACAAGTATTCTTTTTTGGAATTGTATTATACTTGAAATATAAAGTTGACCATCCTAAAAGAAGATATGCTTGTTCTGAGGTTGTTGATTGTGTTGTTGATTCTTCTGATCCTAGTAAGATGAATTGCAAGCTTTATGATTTTGATTATAGTCATTTTGAAAATATTTCTTGTCCTAATCAAGATTGGAATAAAAGGTGATTTATATGTTTAGTAGAGTAATTATTTTTATATCAATTTTAATTGGCTTAATAAATTTATTTTTATTATTAACAAATGATTTTTTTGTTCAAAATATAGCTATGATAATTAAATGATATTTTATGTATCATTTTTTTATTTTTGTTATATAATGAATTTGGGTGAATTGAAAATGGAAAAGACATTAGTAGTATTAGCTGCTGGAATGGGATCTAGATTTGGAGGTATGAAACAAACTTATCCGGTTGGACCAAATGATGAGTTCATCATGGATTATTCTGTTTATTCTGCAATCAAGTATGGATTTACAAAAGTTGTATTTGTTATAAGAGAGGAATATTTAGACTTATTTAAAAGTACAATTGGAAAGAGATTAGAAGGGAAAGTTAAAGTTGGATATGCTTTCCAAAAATTAGAAGATATACCTGAAGGTTTTGAAGTTCCAGAGGGAAGAGTTAAACCTTGGGGAACAGCACATGCAATTTATTGTGCAAGAAATGAAATAGAAGGAAACTTTGGAGTAATAACTGCAGATGATTTCTATGGAGATAAAGCTTTTGAAGATTTATCTAAAGCATTAGATTCAGATAACTATTCTGTAATTGGATATCATTTGGCTGATACATTATCAGAAAATGGTGCTGTCAAAAGAGGAGTTATTAAATCTGAAAATGGTATTATAAAAGAAATCGTTGAATCATCATGTGTTCTTGATGGTGATAAAGTTAGATGTACTCCTTTAGATAAAAATAAACAAGAGTTCGTTGTTGAAAAAAATAATTCATGTTCTATGTTAATGAATGGTTTTACAATGGATATGATTACTAAAATTGGTAATGTTATGAAAGAAGATTTTGAAAAACATAGAGACAATTTAATGGATTACGAAATGTTATTACCAGACATTATGGATGATAGTATTAAAGAAGGTAAAACTATTTTAGATATTCCAACCGATTCTATATGGGTAGGAATGACTTATAAAGAAGATGCTGAATATCTTAAAGAATATATTGAAAAAGAAATAGAAAATGGCGTTTATCCTGCAAATTTATGGTAAAGCGCTTTACACTTTAAAAAGGCAATAATTTAATATTATTGTTTTTTTATGTTATTATATTATTAGAGGTGAAAGACATGGGGTTTACTAATGAAAAATTAGATGAAATGCAAAAAACAACAAATGAAATATCTAATGATTTAGATATGTTACATACTAATGTTGAAGCAAAAAATAATGATGAAACATTATCTAATGAAGCTAAATTAAAAAATATAAATACTGAAAGTGCTAGTTTAAGATCTAGTAAAAATGTATTAACTAGACAAGTAAAACAATTAAGACCAGAATATGATAAAATTTTAGCTGCTGAAGCAGGAAGAGGAGAATATTATAAATATTTTGCTACTCCTTTAGGTATTCAATCTGAAATTGGTAGTTATGAAACAGCTTTATTTGGCGATTCACCAAAGAAGCAATCTTCTGATTTCCAAATAAGTCAAGAAGAAGAAGCTAAATACAAAACTAAGATTACTACATTAAAAGCTGAATTAGCTAAAGCTGAAAAAGAATTAGATGAATATCAAAAGTATGTTGAAAAAGTAATGACTACATATGATTCAACAAGAGCTGCTTTAAGACAAATCAGAAATAAAATGGTTAAAATTGAACTTAAGAGAGCACAAATTTTATTAATGATGAAAGTAGAACAACAACGTGCTAAAATTGCTAAACAAAATGGACAAAAAAGAGGAAGATAATTCTTCCTTTTTTAATGAATAAAAACTTATAATTTGGTATAATATATATAGGTGAATATTATGAATATAGACAGATATAATGAACTTGTTGAATTATTAAATAAAGCTAACTATGAATATCATGTCATGGATAATGCGACAACATTAACAGATCAAGAATATGATAATTATTTAAGAGAAGTTTATGAAATAGAAGAGACTCATCCTGATTGGAAAAGAGATGATTCTCCAACTACTAAAGTTGGTGGAGTAATATTAGATAAATTCGAAAAGATAACTCATAATATTCCAATGATGTCTTTAGCAGATGTTTTTAATGAAGATGAAATTATTCAATTTGATAAACGTATTAAAGATGAAGGAATAAATCCTGAATATGTATGTGAACTTAAGATAGATGGTTTATCTGTTTCTTTAAGATATGAACATGGTAAATTAGTAAGTGGTGCTACAAGAGGTAATGGTGTAATTGGTGAAGATATTACTAATAACGTTAAAACTATTAAACAAGTACCATTAAGTTTAAATAAAGATATAGATATTGAAGTACGTGGAGAAATATATATGTCTCATGATACTTTAAATAGATTAAATGAAGAAAGAGAAAAAAATGGTGAACCATTACTTAAAAATTGTAGAAATGCAGCAGCAGGTTCTATTAGACAATTAGATTCTAGTATTGCTGCTAAAAGAAATCTAGAAGTTTGGATTTATCATTTACCTAACCCTGAAGATTATGGTATTAAAACTCATGAAGAAGCATTAAAATTTATGGAAGATTTAGGTTTTAGAGTAAATCCTAATAATAAATTAGTTCATAATATTGATGAAGTAATGCAATTTATTCATGAAAAGGGAGAACTAAGAAGTTCATTACCATATGATATAGATGGTGTTGTTATTAAATTAAACAATTTAAAAGAACATGAAATAATGGGGAATACTTTAAGATATCCAAAATGGGCATGTGCTTATAAGTTTCCTGCAGAAGAAGTTGAAACTAAATTAAATGATATTATATTTACTGTTGGAAGAACAGGAGCAGTTACTCCAAATGCAGTATTAGAACCAGTTATGGTAATGGGATCTCTTATTTCTAGAGCAACACTTCATAATGAAGATTATTGCTTATCAAAAGATATAAGAGTTGGCGATACTGTTAAGATAATCAAAGCTGGAGATGTTATTCCTAGAGTAGAATCAGTTGTTTTAGACAAAAGACCAAGTGGTTCTGAAAGATTTAAAATGATTACTGAATGTCCTATATGTGGAAGTACATTAGTAAAGAAAGATGCATTCTATTATTGTATGAATGATAAATGTGCTAAAAAGGATATTGAATCATTAATTCATTTTGCATCTAGAGAAGCAATGAATATTGAAGGTCTTGGAGATGCAATTATAGAAGACTTCTATAATATGAATTATATAAATAGATTTGTTGATATTTATAGATTAAGTGATTTTAAAGAAGAATTAAAATTATTAGAAGGATTTGGTAATAAGTCTATAGATAATTTATTAACTAGTATAGAAAATAGTAAAAAGAATAGTTTAGAAAAATTACTATTTGCAATTGGTATAAGAAATGTTGGAGCTAAGACAGGTAAGATTTTAGCTAAGAGATATAAAAATATAGATAATATCATTAATGCTACTAAAGAAGATTTAACTAGTATTAAAGATATTGGTGATATTATTGCTGTATCTATATATGATTATTTTAGAAATGAAGATAACTTACAAATGATTAAAGATTTAAAAGCTGAAGGTGTTAATATGGAATATCTTGGCAGTGAAGTTAAAGCAAATGATAACTTTACTGGAAAGACATTTGTTTTAACAGGAAGTCTTGAATCATTTACTAGAGATGAAGCTAAAGAAATAATTGAAAACTTAGGTGGAAATGCATCTGGTTCTGTTTCTAAGAAAACAGATGTAGTAATAGCTGGTGAGGCGGCCGGATCTAAATTAGATAAAGCTCAAGAATTAGGTATTACTATTTGGGATGAAGAAAAATTTAAGGAAATGATAAATGAAAATTAATTTATTATTTGTTATTGTTTAAATAATTTATATTAAATATTATTGGTAATACAAAATTAAGTATTAAAAAAGTATATATTTAATTAATAAAGAACAAAAGAAAAAAAGAAAAAGAAGAATATAATAGTTCTTCTTTTTGTATGTATTAAATTATGAGAATATGTTATAATTTAAATAACTAATTTCGAGGTGAATTATAATGGTTAAAAAGGGAACAATTAAAAAATTTTATAAGAATAATAGAATATATTGCATCTTAATGATGGTTTCATTAGTATGTATTTTACTTCTAGGCGGAAGTGTACTTGTATACTTCATTCATCAAGCTTCTGGAGATTCTTATGGAGTTAGATTAGAAGGAATTAAACAAGATGAAATTGATAAAGATGTTAATGCTATAAAAGAATGGTATTCTGCTAAAGAAGGAATTGTTAAATCAAATGTTAGAACTCAAGGTAAGATTATTTATATTGAATTCGAAGTTGATCCTTCAGTAACAAATGAAACTATTCAAGGTGTTGCAACTAGTTCACTTGAAGCAATTAGTGAATATACTAAATCAACATGTGATATTCAATTTATTGTATCTAGAAAAGATATGGGTTCATATTTTGGATCTAAAGGAAGAGGAAAAACAGTTATTTCTTGGGCTAATTACAATGTAAATAAAGATAAAACCGAGGAATAAAAGAAAATAGGTGAAAAGCTATGAGAAGATGGCAAAAGGTGGTTATAATCGTTATTATAGCTATCGCTGTAATAACAGGAATAGGTATTGGATTATTTAATATATTAGTAGATGAAAATTCATTATCTATAAAAGAAAAAGAATGGTTAGATAATAATAAAACTAAAGTATTATCTATAGCAATTCCGAATGATTTACCAGTATTTGGTAATACAGGTGCTGGTGTATTCTTTGATTTTGTTAATTATTTAAGTGATGAATTACAAGTAGATATTAATAAAAATACTATTTCATATTTATCTGATTCATTTGGATATGGATTCTATGTTTCTAATACATGGGATAGTAAAAGTTTATTATTATACAAAGATCATTATGTATTAATTAGTAAAACAAATGGAATTATAAATGACGGTTCTAAAATTAAAGAATTAAAAGCTGGTGTATTAAACACTAGTTTAGATATTGTTGCTAACTATTATGAAGTATCTAAAGATCAATTTAAATCTTATGAATCTTATAATGCGATTACTGAAGCATTAGGTAACGGAGAAGTTGCATACGCAATTGTTCCGTTAAATGAATATAAAGATCAATTAGTATCAAATAATGTTAATATTATTTATCATATAAGTGATTTAAATAAATATTACTATTTTAGATTATCTGATAATGAAATGTATAATAGTATTTTAACTAAGACTTTTAATTCATGGAAAGATAAGAATTTTACTACTTCATATGATAAAAATAACTATAATTTATTTGTTAAACAATTAGGTATTACAGAAGCAGAAGAAGCACAATTGACAAGTAAAACATATACATATGGATTTGCTGAAAATGCCCCATATGAAATACTTGCAAGTGGTGAATATGGTGGTATTACAGCTCAATACTTACATTCATTCAGTAATTTTTCAAATGTTGAATTCACATTTAAAAAATATAAAAATCCTGAAGAATTAGCTAGAGCTGCTATCGAAAATAAAATTAATTTATATTATAACTACTATAATTTAACAACTAATTATATTGATGCTGGTGCATTAAATACAATTAACTATGAAATAATTGCTGATAATAGTATTGATTTATCTTTAACAAATATATCTGGTTTATCTAACCATGAAGTATATGTTCAAGAAAATTCATATTTATATGAAGCTATTAAAGAAATAGAAGGTATTACTATTAAAACATATAAGAATACTTCTGATTTAAAGAAATTATTAAGAGGTGAACATATTATCATCTTAGATGAAAATGTTGTTACTTATTATGTTTATAAAAACAATAATAATTACTCAGTTAGATATAGAGGATATTTAACTGATAATACATATGCATTCAGATATGAAAATGATCAAGATCCATTCTATAGATTATTTAGTGCTTATACTAAAACTATAGATCCTTCAGATTTAGTTAGAATGGGTGTTACTACTTATAATAAAGTAAGCAAACGTGGAACATTTATTACAAATATTGCTTTTGGTATTTTAATATCACTTGCTGTTGTTATAGTAATATCTGGCTTCACATTCAAGAAGAGAAGAAGATTAAATCTTGATACTAAAGTTAAGAAAGAAGATAGAATCAAATATATTGATTTATTAACTTCATTAAAGAATAGAAATTATTATAATGAAAAGATTAAAGTATGGAATAAAAATAGAATTTATCCTCAAGCTTGTATAGTTTTAGATTGTAATAGAGTTAAAGAATTAAATGACTTATTAGGACATGAAGAAGGAGATAAACAAATTCAAGCTGCTTCTAATGTATTAATACGTACTCAAGTTGATAACTCTGAAATAATGAGAACTGATGGTAATGAGTTCTTTGTATATATGGTAGGTTATTCTGAAAAACAAGTTTTATCTTACATGAAGAGATTAGTTAAAGGATTTAAGAAATTACCTCATGATTATGGTGTAGCTATGGGATTCAGTATGATTGAAAATGATACTAAATTAATTGAAGATGCCTATAACGAAGCTTACATTAAGATGAAAGAGAATAAAGGGTTAGAAGAGGATAGACATGAATAACAAATCTAATAAATTTGTTAATAAAGCTAAAAGCAGATTTAAAAAGTATTCGAGTGCTATTTGGTCTATTATTAAGAAACCAGAGATGGCTATTCTTCCTGGTCAATTAGCATTCTTTATACTTTTATCTTTAGTTCCAATTGTAACATTTGCTTCTTATATTGCTGGTTTATTTGAAATTAAAGTAGATTCTGTTTTAGATATGTTAGGATTTATTCCTGGTGCAGTAGAATTATTAGTACCAACATTTAAAGGTGGTATTGGTATTGGTGTTATTATAATGTTTGTATGGATGTTTTATATCGCCACTAACGGATGTAATACAATAATACTTATATCTAATCAAATATATGGTATTAATCAATCTACATGGTTAAAAAGAAGAATTAAAGCTATATTCATGACTATGATGGTTGTGTTATTAATAATATTCATGTTAATATTTCCAATCTTTAGTCAAAACTTATTAGAGATGTTAAAAGAAATACCAGGATATGGATTGTTAATAAATGTATATACAATTGCTTATCCTATATTTACTATTGTTGTAATATATATTTTCTTAAGAGTTTTTTATAATTTTGCTCCTGATAGAGTAAGAGATAAAACTAATATTGGAACTGGTGCATTTGTTACATCAGTTGGATGGTATATAATAACAATGTTTTATAATTATACATCTCAAAATATGACAACATATAACTTACTATATTCATCACTTAGTAATTTAGCATTACTGATGGTATGGTTATATTTTGTTTCTTATATGTTCGTCTTAGGGCTAGCTTTAAACTATGGTGAAGAAGTTCATGAAAAGGAATCAGAAACTGGTATAATTAAAGTTATAAAAAATAAATAAAGAACCATTTTATGGTTCTTTTTTTACTATTTAATGATATAATAAAAAGCGTATTTATTAGGCAGGGGATAATATGGATAAGTTAGTAGTTAAGAAAATGGATGTTGATATAGAATTGAATGGATTAATAACTGCCGTTATTGGTCCAACTAACTCTGGTAAAACAACTTTATTAAAAAAATTATGTAATAAAATAGATAATTCTGATTTATATATAGATGATATTAATATTAATGAATATGATATTGATTTCCTAAGAAATAATCTAGTATGTGTATTAGATGATGATATTCATTATACTGATACCGTTACAGATGAATTATTTTATCATTTAAATGAATTAGGATATAGTCCATCTGAAATAACTACTAAGATTAAAGATATATTAAAATACTTTAAATTAGAAAAGATTGAACATGAATATTTAGATAGTTTATATATGGAAGATAGAATGATGATTAAAATTCTTTCGTATTTAATAATTAATCCTAAAATAATAGCTATAGATGATTTAATGAGTTATTTAGATGATAAAAGAATAGATAAATTATTAGACTATATAAAAGAAAAAGGTATGAGTTTAATATATGTTACTACTAATACTGAATTCTTACTTAGAGCTGACAATGTAGTTGTAATGAATAATTTTAAGTCAATTATGAATTCGAATGTACAATCTGTTTTAAATGGAAATAGTATTATGCCATATATTGGATTAAAATTACCATTTGTTGTTGATTTAAGTCAAAACTTAATATTATATGATTTACTTGATAAAGTAATGACTGATGAAGGAAAGTTGGTGTCTAAAATATGGAAATAGTATATTCAAAAGAGATACCTGCTGATTTTAGAAATGGAAAGATAGTAGGTTTTTATGGAGACTTATTAGATTTAAATTTATATGATATTGATACATATGGTATTAATTATGATGATGAATGGAAAGTATCTAAATTCTTAAATGGTGGACATTTAAGAATGAATAAAAGAATATATGATATATTTGCTTTCTTAGATTTAGATAAAAATGTATTAAATTATAAGATTAAAGATATTAGTAAAGTAACATTTAAATATGTATTATTAACATATGTGTTATTAAATAATATTGATAATATTATATTTGATCATATAGAAGTAGGAATGTCTTATAAAGAAGTAAGACATATTAAACAAATAATTAAAGAATTATGTAAAAGTGATAAAAATATAATTGTTATAACTAAAGATTTATTATTCTTAGATGGTTTAGTTGATGAATTAATAGTTATTAACAATAAAAAAGAAGTTTATCGTGGATTCTTAAAAGATGTGTTTGATGAACCGGTTAAAATAGATGAACCTAAGATTATTAGATTTATTAATATGGCTAATAGAAAAGGTGCGGATTTAAAAGTTACATTAGATAATAAAGAATTATTAAAGGATATATATAGGAGTGTTGGAAAGTGAAATACTTAGTAAGTATTAGTTATGATGGATCCAAATATTATGGATTTGAAAGACAACCTAAGTTAAATACAGTACAAGGCGAAATTGAAAGAGTATTAAAGAAAGTATCTAAAGAAGATATTACTATTAAAGGTGCAGGAAGAACTGATAGAGGTGTTCATGCGTTAGATCAAAAAGCTCATTTTGAATTAAGCCATGATATACCATGTGATGGATTAAGAGATGCAATGAATAGTTTATTAGATGATTATATATATATTAATTATGTTAAAGAAGTAGATGAAAAATTTCATGCTAGATTTGATTGCGTTTCTAAAACATATGAATATTATTTAAATGTAGGAGAATATAATCCTATTAAAAATGATTATATATATAACTATAATAAACCTCTTAATATAGGTAAAATGAGAAAAGCTGCTAAGTATTTATGCGGAATGCATTCTTATGAAGCTTTTACTGCTGGTGAAAGAGAAAATTATAATAGTATAGTATATAAGATATCTATATCTAAAAAAGATAATATTATTAAATTTAAATTTGATGGTAAAAGCTTTTATAGATATATGGTTAGAAACTTAGTTGGTATATTGATTGATGTAGGTAGAAATAAGATAGAACCTATAGAAGTTAAGAAAACATTAGAAGCTAAGAAGAATATATGTGGGTATGTTACAGCACCTGCATGTGGTTTATATTTAACAAAGGTAAATTATAAGTAAAATATAACAAAATATATAAAAATGTTTGACTTTAAGACATTATTCACATATAATGTTAAATGGTACATTTTTTAAATTGAAATCTGATGAAATGTGGGAAGTTTCTGAAGACGGACATTTGGAAAGGGAAAATAAATTATGAAAAGTACATTCATGGAAAAAAAGGAAACAGTTAAACGTAATTGGTATGTTATCGATGCAACAGACGTTACATTAGGACGTCTTTGTACAAAAGTAGCTAACTTACTTACAGGTAAGGGAAAAGTTACTTATACACCACATATCGATTGTGGAGACTATGTAATCGTTGTTAATGCTAATAAAGTAAATCTTACAGGAAAGAAATTAACTGATAAGAAATACTACAACCATTCAGATTTCCCAGGAGGATTAAGAACTAGAACTGCTGGAGAAATGGTTGAAAAATATCCAGAAGAAATGATTGAAAGAGCTGTTAAAGGAATGCTTCCAAAAGGAAGATTAGGAAGAGCTATGGGTAAGAAATTATTCGTATATGCTGGACCTGAACATGAACAACAAGCTCAAAAACCTGTTAAGGTTGAAATGTAGTAGGAGGGTAGAATATGAGTAAAGTTATAACAGCAAGCGGAAGAAGAAAAGCTTCAACTGCACAAGTTAAAATGATGCCAGGAACTGGTAAAATTACTGTTAATGGTGTTGATGTAAACGAATATTTACCATTCGAAGTATTAGTTATGGATTTAAAGCAACCACTAGTTGTTACTAATAACGAAAATTCATTTGATATTGAAGTAGTAGTTAGAGGTGGAGGATACTCTGGACAAACTGGAGCTATCAGACTAGCAATTGCTAAAGCATTATTAGCATACGATGAAAACACTGATCCTAACAGTGAAACTTCTTACAGAAAGATTTTAAAGGCTGAAGGTTTAATTACTAGAGACCCAAGAATCAAAGAACGTAAGAAATATGGTCTTAGAAAAGCTCGTAGAGCACCACAATTCTCAAAACGTTAATATGTTTTCTATGGAACCAATATTTGGTTCCTTTTTTCTTGTCCTAATATTTAATATGTGTTAGAATAAAACACATTTAGAGGGGGTAATTTAATGAAGAACATTAAATTTTACAAAGCAGTATTACCATTAGTAATGGCAGGAACTTTAACAATAACAGGATGTGGTTCTGAATTAGGTTCAGATGTATCTGAATATGATGTATTAAGTACTACTAATGGGAATAATACTGATAATGTAATGTCAGGAGTTGAACAATTATTAGATGTTCATAATGAAGATTTTAAATTAAAAGTTATTTATACTTCAGGAGAAAAAGAATGGAGAATAACTTCTGATAAAGAATTAAATATGGAAGTATATACAGTTGGATTACCATCTAATTTATCTGTATTTATTGATAATGTTCATACTGATACATCTATTATTTCTACAAAAGCTGTTTTTGATGGAATTGAACAAGATACTATGGATGATAGAATTCATAATTCTCAAATGTTAGGATTCCCAATAAGCGATACAGTTTCTTATTATGGAATTAATGAAATTGAAGGAGAAAATAAAGATTTTATTACTGGGTTCTTTTATGGATATTCAAGTGGTGCATCTGGAAGTGTAGAACAAAAAAGATATTTAGAATCAGATTTCCTTAGCTGTGGAGTATGGGCTAATAGAATCGATTCAATCTTTGATTTAATAGTTGTTGATAATACAACTGGTGAAATTAGAACTATGTCAGTTTCATCTACATTAATTGTAGAAGTAAATAATAAAATTACATTATCAGATGGAACTGTTTATGAATATGATAAAAATGGTAAAAGAAAAGAATTAACTAAATAATTTGAGGAGATAATATGAAAATTTATAACAACAAGAATTCTTACAGAGTGGATAAAAGAAATAGTAAAAAATTAGAACATTTTGATGCAAGAGAAAAAGTAATTTTTACTGGAGCATCTTTAGTTGGTATTGCTTTATATGGATTTATGAAATCTAAAGGATTTGATGATTTAGTAAGTAATTATCCAATGATGGGATTATATTTAGGATCTTATTTAGAAAGTTTATATACTTTTAATAAGTATTCGGAATCTGATAGAAGAATAAAAGATACAGAAAGTGTTATTAATCAAGAACAAGATACAGAAGTTAAAAAGACCTTATAATAGGGTCTTTTTCTTGTTATTTTCATTATTTTAAAGTATACTATCTTTAATTTGAGGGATAAATATGAAAGAAAGCATTGAGTTAATTAAGTCGTTAAATATAAGTGATAATGATTATATCATTGTAGCGTGTTCAGGAGGACCTGATAGCATGCTTCTTTTACATGTATTAAATTCCTTAAATTATAAATGTGTATGTGCTCATGTTAATCATAATTTAAGAGAAGAATCTAAAGAAGAATATGAGTATGTTGAAAAGTATTGTAAAGATAATAATATTATATTTGAAGGTAGAGAATTACATGACTTGCCTAAGGTAAATACAGAATTAAAAGCTAGAGAAAAGAGATATGATTTCTTTAAAGAATTAGTAAAAAAATATAATGCTAAATATGTATTTACTGCTCATCATGGTGATGATTTAATTGAAACTATTTTATTAAGATTAGTAAGAGGATCAACATTAAATGGATATGCTGGTTTTAATATTATTACAGATAAAAAAGATTATAAGATTATTAGACCTTTAGTCTATATGACTAAAGATGATATTGAATCTTATTTAAAAGAAAACAATATTAAGTATTATATTGATGCTACTAATATGAGTGATGAACATTTAAGAAATAGATATAGAAAGAATGTATTACCTGTCCTTAAAGAAGAATATAGTAATGTTCATCTTAAATTTCTAAAATTTCATAAAGAAGCACAAGGTTATTATGATTTTGTTAACAAATTAGTATATGAATATATGGAAGATATGTTTGTTGATAACATATTAGATATTAACAAATTTAATAAGTTAGATGATTTTATTAAAGATAAGCTATTAAGAGAAATAATTAGAATTTATTATCCTGATGATTTATATTTAATTGATGATAATCATATAAATGAAATATTAAAGATGATTAATAGCAATAAACCTAATATTGATTTAGTATTACCAAATATAACTATTACTAAAAAATACGACAAATTATTGTTTAACAATATTAAATTATCTAATAAAGAATATAAATATGAATTAATAGATGAAGTTAAAACTCCTGTAGGTTTAATTAAAATAATTGATAAAGATGAGGTTGATAAATCTAATAATATTATTAGACTAAATAGTAATGATATTAAACTACCTCTTATTGTTAGAACTAGAGAAAATGGAGATAGAATTCATGTTAAAAATATGAATGGAAGTAAAAAAGTAAATGACATTTTTATTGATAATAAAATAGAAAACGACAAACGAGATATTTATCCTGTTATAATGGATAGCAATGGAACTATTATTTTTATTCCTGGTCTTAAAAAAAGTAATTTAGATATAGCAATTAATGGGGATTATGATATAATAGTTAAGTACGAAAAAGGAGAGAATGTCGATGAAAAGAAAGAATAATTATAAGCAATTTGTTCCTTATATTGTATTAATAGTAATTATTGCAGTTATCCTTCTAGTATTTGGTTTAGGAAATAACCAATCACATGAAATAACATACAATGAATTATTACAATACTTAAGTGAAAATAAAGTTACTGAAATTACTACTTCTGAAAGAAAAAGTGATGGTGTTTTATACATTACTGGTAAATTAAGTGATTATCAAAGTAATGAATATTTTAAAGTTAATGTTCCTAACACTGAAGTAACAAGTGAAACAATAGCTAAATATCAACAAACTAATGAATTTAAATGGGAAGTTGAAAAAGACCCAGGAAATTCTGCTTGGATTTCTGTATTAGTTAATGTTGTTCCAATTGTTATTATTGTTGGAGCTACTGTTTATTTATTTAAATCTATGTCTAAAGGTAATTCAAGCTCTATGGATTTTGGTAAATCAAGAGCTAAATTATCTGAAGATGGTGGAAAAGTTAGATTTAAAGATGTTGCTGGATTAGAAGAAGAAAAACAAGAAGTTGCAGAACTTATTGATTTCTTAAAGAACCCTAAGAAATTCCAAAAAATGGGTGCAAGAATACCAAAAGGTGTATTACTTGTAGGTCCTCCAGGAACTGGTAAAACTTTACTTGCTAAAGCAGTTGCTGGTGAAGCTAATGTACCATTCTACTTTATAAGTGGATCTGATTTCGTTGAATTATTCGTTGGTGTTGGTGCATCAAGAGTTAGAGATATGTTTAAACAAGCTAAGCATAATGCTCCTTGTTTAATATTCATCGATGAAATCGATGCTGTAGGTAGACAAAGAGGTACTGGTTTAGGTGGTGGACACGATGAACGTGAACAAACACTTAACCAATTATTAACTGAAATGGATGGTTTCGGAGCTAATGAAGGTATTATTGTAATTGCTGCAACTAATAGACCTGATGTATTAGACCCAGCTTTATTAAGACCAGGTAGATTCGATAGACAAGTTACTGTATCATTACCTGATCAAAAAGAAAGATTAGCTATTTTAGGAGTACATGCTAAAGGTAAAATTTTAGGACCTTCAGTTAACTTAGAAAACTTATCTAAGAGAACTCCAGGATTCTCTGGTGCTGATCTTGAAAACTTGCTTAATGAAGCAGCATTATTAGCTGTTAGACGTAATAAAGAAGCTATTACTATGATGGAAGTAGATGAAGCTACTGATAGAGTACTAATGGGACCTGCTAAAACTTCTAGAAAATATTCTGATAAAGAAAAGAGATTAGTTTCTATTCACGAAGCTGGTCACGCTGTTATTGGATTAAAATTAGAAAATGCAGAAGATGTTCATAAGATTACAGTTATTCCTCGTGGTGTTGCTGGTGGATACACTATGATGATGCCAAAAGAAGAAAAGATGGCTGTAAGAACTAAACAAGAATTATTAGATCAAATTACTGGTTTATTAGGTGGTAGATGTGCAGAAGAATTATTCTTAAATGCAATAACTACAGGAGCATCTGATGACTTTAGTAAAGCTACTAAGATTGCACGTAATATGGTTACTCAATATGGTATGTCTGATTTAGGACCTATCCAATTAGAAGAAAAGAGTGAAGGTGTATTCTTAGGTAGAGATTACAATAAGAATAGAGATTTCTCAGATGCTGTTGCATTAGAAATCGATAATGAAGTTAGAAAAATTATTAATACAAGCTTAGCTGAAACTAAGAAAATCTTAAAGAAAAATGAAAAATTAGTATGGGCTATATCAGATGCATTAATGGAAAGAGAAACTATTACTAAAGAGGAAATTGAAGAATTAGTTGAAACTGGACATATCGCTGATAAAGAAGAAGATACATTAAAAAAACTTAGAGATTTAGCTAAAGAAGCTGGTGTTAAAGGATACACTAAAATGACTAAAGAAGAACTTGAAAAAGTTTTAAAAGGTGAATCAGAAAATAAGGAAGATTAGTAGAATCTTCCTTTTCTTTTTGATATAATTGTTTAGAGGTGAATATAGGATGAAAAGAATTAAAGCTAATAATTCAACATCATCATTTATATTGCTATTTATATTCTTATTAGCATCTATTCTTTTCATGCTTGTATTCTTACATTTCTTATCAATGAAAAAGAACATGGAAGAAAATGATAATACTAATATTGTATCAACATCAAAAATAACAACTGAAACTATTACAACAACTACTAAAGAACAACAACCAATTGAATTTGATGCTTCTTTAGCAAGAATATTAAGTGATACTGAATTAGTAGGAAAATATAATACTGAAGTTGGATATGAAGATGCTAAATTTATATTTAAATGTGCAACTTATAATGAAGCTGATAAAACATGCGAAGCTGGTTCTGCTTCTATGATTGTTGAAGATGATATTACTATTAATTTATATACATTTGCATCTGCAAATTATGATTATTCATTAAGACCAAATGATTACTATATTATTGTAAATGATAGTTATATAATTATAGCTATGAATAAAGCTGGTATAGAACCTGGAGTTATGAAAGTTTATAATAAAAAGGGTAAAAATCTTAGAGATATTAAGAACTATATTTCAGGATATTTAAGTAATGATCGTATTATTAATATGCAGTATCCTGCATATGATAAAGATAAAATAGCATTATACCAATGCGATAAAAATGCTGTACATCAAATTGTCGTTGATTTCACTAATGATTTCAACATTATAAGCGATGATATTATGGCTGATGTTTCGTGTTATTAAAAGAGTATTTATACTCTTTTTTTCGTTTATTTTTATGTAATATAATGGTATAATTTTATTAGTAGACAAAATTATGAAGGCAGTGATTTTATATGGCTAAAGTTATATCATTAGTTAATCAAAAAGG